>MDTE01102403.1_pt1 | contig 25614 bp, 25 predicted proteins | sample 811231 | NCBI WGS metagenome assembly MDTE01 (sample SAMN05326651, study PRJNA326480) | marine metagenome | isolation source: seawater | place: Indian Ocean: Red Sea | collected 2010
CAAGTTGATAAAGAAAATGTTTATCCCGAAATGGGCTGCTATGGTATTGGAATCTCTAGAGTAGTAGCTGCATCAATAGAACAAAACTTTGATGAAAAAGGTATAGTTTGGCCTGAAGAGATAAGCCCTTTTGACATTGTATTGGTAGAGATTAATCCAAGAAATGATAAAGAACTAAAATCTTCTGCTCAAAATATCTATGAAACTTTATTAAACAAAGGCCATAAAGTTCTCTGGGATGACAGAGAACAGAGTCCTGGAGTTAAATTCTCTGATATGGAATTAATAGGTATACCTAAAATGATTATTCTCGGAGAAAAGTCATTCAAAGAGAATAAAGTTGAATTAAAGATCAGAAGCAAGGAAGGAGTTTCGCTAATTGATATAATCGAATTAGAGAAATACCTATAAAAGGGTATTTAAAGAATTAATCCTTATCTGCTAATCCTTCAAAAATCTGTTTCTCTATTTTCTCAGCTATTTTTGGATTCTCCTCTAAAAAATCTACAGCATTAGATTTTCCTTGACCTATTTTTTCACCCTCTAAACTATACCAAGCTCCTGACTTCTCAATTATTCCTAAATCAGCTCCTCGGTCTATTAGTTCTCCTAGGCGATTAATACCCTTATTATAAATAATCTGGAATTCTGCCTGTTTAAAAGGAGGAGAAACTTTATTCTTCACTACTTTAACTCTTGTTTCATTACCTACTGCTTCATCTCCTTCTTTAACCGTACCTATCCTTCGGATATCCAACCTTACAGAAGAATAGAACTTTAAAGCATTACCACCAGAAGTGGTCTCAGGGCTTCCGAACATTACGCCTATTTTATGTCTAATCTGATTTATAAAAATAACTAAAGTGTTAGATTTTTTTACATTACCTGTAATCTTTCTAAGAGCTTGAGACATAAGTCTTGCTTGTAACCCTACATGGGTATCTCCCATCTCACCTTCAATTTCAGCTTTTGGAACAAGTGCTGCAACAGAATCTATAACTAAGACATCGATGCCACCTGAATGGACCATTATGTCTGCTACTTCCAATGCCTGTTCCCCAGTATCAGGTTGGGAAATAAGTAACTCTTCTACATTGACTCCAAGTTTTTCTGCATAGATTGGATCCAAAGCATGTTCAGCATCTATAAACGCTGCAGTACCTCCCATTTTTTGACATTGTGCTATAACTTCTAGAGTTAGAGTAGTTTTACCAGAGGATTCGGGACCATAAATTTCAACTACCCTGCCCCTTGGCAATCCGCCAATTCCGAGAGCTAAATCAAGACCTAAAGAGCCCGTTGGTATTGAAGGAATTTTTTCATGTTTCTTTTCTCCCATCCTCATAACAGTTCCCGCCCCAAACTGTCTTTCTATTTGTCCTAAAGCAGCTTCTAACTGTTTATTTTTATCTAATTCTTTGATGTTAGTTACCTTTTTCTGTGCCATGATTGTCTCCAAAGTTCTTAATCATAGCAATTATACATAATACTGTATAAATAAACAGTATTAATTATTATTATCTAAAAACTCAATTGTACCTAATAATGCTCTTTCTACGGAACTATATCTAACTTCATTTCTATTGCCTTGAAAATGCTCAGTAGTAGTTTTTAAAATACCACTATCAAGTTTCCACGCAAAACACACAGTGCCAACTGGTTTCGTTTCTGTTTCTCCTAAAGGTCCTGCTATTCCGCTTATTGCTACTCCTACATTTGCTCCAGATCTGCTTATTGCCCCTGAAACCATTTGTTCAACAATTTCTTCACTAACAGCACCAAAACTATCGAGCTCTTTTGGATTAACCCCTAGAATATTTTCCTTAGCATTATAGGAATAAGTTACAAACGAAGATCCGAACCATTCCGAACTTCCGGGTACTGATGTTATAGAGTGACCTACCCAACCACCAGTACATGATTCAGCACAAGTAAATGTTAAATTTTTTGATTTAAGAATATTTCCAAGCTGCGAGCTAATATTTTCCAAGTTTTTTTGTTTCACAAAAGGTCCTTGTAGAAATGTAGAACGCAATTAGACCAGAATTGAAATTAATGTCTAGATAGTAGTTGTATAGAATTATTGATAAAATCGTCATCCCATATTGACATGGCTTTCATAGTTATAGACGCTTGTATAAAATGCAAACTTACAGATTGCGTTGAAGTTTGTCCTGTGGACTGTTTTTATGAAGGTCCAAATATGCTAGTTATCAACCCTGATGAGTGTATTGATTGTGCTTTATGCGAGCCTGAGTGCCCAGTTGATGCTATCTTATCTGAAGACGAAGTTCCAGATGATCAAATTCCTTTTATTGAACTAAATGCTGAACTCTGTTTAGAGTGGCCCAACATAACTGAACAAAAAGAACCGCTTGAGGATGAAGCAAAGTGGCGAGAAGTTAAAAATAAAATCAAATATCTTGAAAAATAGAAGATAGCTTTTGTAAGATAAATAAAAAAAATATTCCAAATATAAGACCTATTAATGACTCAAAATACTCATATTGAGAATTTGGAAAAGATGTCACCCAGGCATCTGTTTTCCAAATTAAAGGGATGCTGAACATTACCAAAGCATAAAAAAAACCTGACATGAAATTAGGATAGTTTAATAAAGCTTTTTTCAATGCCTTAATAAACAGAAGAAGGCCTAATACACATCCTGAAAATAATACAGATAGAATGGCTAGATCTAATTCTTTTATAGCAAGAATAACTTGTTGATAGAAACCAAGAATTAAAAGAACGAAACTACCAGAAATTCCAGGAAGAATAAAAGCACAGACAGCTAAAGAACCTGCAAAAAATATAAGCAATAGATTAGAAGAACTAAATTCTTGAATTGGTAAACTCCATAAAAATATGACCAGTAAAAAAGCTAAAGAAAAACCAATAACAAACCCCCTTCTTAATTGATCTGGAATTAATGGTTTTGTGAAAAGAGATAATAGCAATATCCCTGAAAAAAAAGACTTAAGGAAAGAAGGAAAATTCTCAAATAAAAGAATAATTATTGAAGAAAAAGATATAGCTGCTAAGAACATACCTAGAACTAGAAAAAGTAAAAAATTTCCATCTATTCCCAGCCAAGCTTGTTTTAGATTTAATTTGTATACTTTTTTTATGAAAGAATAATTTATATGAGAAAGAGCATCTATTAATCTCTGGTAAATCCCCAAAATCAAAGCGAAAGTACCGCCTGATACTCCTGGGATTATTTCTGCAATTCCCATGATGAATCCTTTAAATAAGATAGTTAGATTTCTTTTCATCCTATTTCTTAATTTTAATTTATTACTCCGCCCAAAAAAGGTACAAAAAGAACTTTCTCTAGAATGGTTTTTTCATATTTATTTCCTTTTTTTCTTACAAGAGTTAATTCTTGATCTTCTCCTGTACCAACAGGTGCTATCAAACTTCCTCCATCAGATAACTTTTCTAAGAAATATACAGGGATGTCAAGAGGAGCAGCAGCGAAGAGAATTACATCATACTTATCTGAGCTTTTTTCTATTTCCGAACCGTCACCAAGAAGGAGTTTAACATTCCTTATTTTAAGTTTTTTTAAAGTGTTTTTAGCCTTCTCATGTAGTGATTCTATTCTCTCTATAGAATGAACTATTTTTGAAAATCTAGAAAGAATAGCTGCCTGGTAACCACAACCTGTTCCGACTTCTAAGGCTTTATTTATGGGAGTAGATTCAAGTTTCTGTTCTTGGATTAGAGCTTCAGTCATTCTCGCAACAATATAAGGTTGAGAAATAGTTTGCTGGTGACCTATGGGTAGAGCTAGATCTTCGTATGCCCTTGAAGACAATGCTTCATCTAAAAAAAGATGTCTTGGTGTATCTCTCATTGCCTCTAAAACCCTAACATCCTTTATACCCTTTTCAGTCAACCTTTCTACTAATCTTTGTCTTGTCCTTAAGGAAGTCATGCCTATTCCATGAATATCTTCATTTCTTTGCATCTAGCTTTACCTCCCTTAACCAAGAACTAATCTTTTGCGATTCAGCTTTCATTAAAAAATTGGGGCCAATTGGTGATAAAGAGACAGCCCCTCTAGAAAGAGCACCTATATCTGAATTTTCTTCATTATCTGGAACAGAGCTTCTATGAGATATCCAATATTTCTTTTCTCCAGATGAGGTTTTTTCAATATGTGGAGGGTTTCTAAAGCCCCAAGATCCAAGGGTGGTCAAAGCAATCTCTTTGATTTCTTTAAATTTAGAGTTTGGTACATTTATATTTAAAGTAATTTTTGGATCAATATCTAGACTTTGTAATTTCTTAATTAAGATCATAGTTACCTTTGAAGCTGATTCAAAATTAGGCTCGGTTTTTTTTCTTGAGCCTGGTTGCATAAATGCAGCAGCAGAAACTGCTATTGAAGGGATCGACATCTCCCTTCCTTCCATGGCAGCCCCAACTGTTCCAGAATATAGTAAATCTTCAGCCATATTTGCTCCATAATTTATTCCGCTAATTAATAAATCTGGTTTAAACGGACAAATCCCATGGATTCCCAGATGAACACAATCGACAGGAGTGCCAGTGACAGAAAAGAAGTTTTCCTTAATTTCTTTTATCTTAAGAGGTCTTTTGGTAGTTATTGAAGAGCCAGCACCACTTCTTTCTTGATCCGGAGCTATTACAAATACTTCATGCTCTTCATTTAAAAAGCTGTAAAGCGTATTTATTCCTTCCGCATAGATCCCATCATCATTACTAAGTAAAATCTTCATAAATATATCTACTCAGAGTCTCTTTCTTTTAATAAGCATATTGCTTGACATGACACTCCATATTTCGATCCCTCAAAGCCGAGACCATCAGTAGTTGTTGCTTTTATGTTAATTTGAGAAATCTTATCTAATTTCAAATAAGATGAAATATTTTCTTCCATTAAAGAGGTATGTTCAGCTATTTTTGGTGTTTCTGCTATTAAAGTAGCATCTATATTAATAATCTCCTTACCTTTCTCTTCTAAAAGAACTTGTGTACGTTTTAAGAGTTCAGCTCCTGCAATATCTTTATAGGCTGGATCGTGAGAAGGAAATTTCCTTCCTATGTCTCCTAAATTAGCGGCCCCTAGAAGGGCATCAATAATTGCATGGATAATCACATCTCCATCAGAATAAGCTAAAACTGAGAAATTACATTTAATATAAACTCCTCCAAGCCACATTCCAGTTCCTTTAACTAGTCTATGGGCATCATAGCCAATACCTACCCTCATAAGCCATCCTCCCCTCTTCCTTGTGAAGATAATATAGACTTTATTAATGGTATATCTTCAGAAAAAGTAAGCTTAATATTGTCATTTGAACCTTGTACCATCTTAAGAACCCCATTGTTTGCTTCTACAATGCTTGCTTCGTCTGTGTACTTGATATTTTGATTTATAGTAAGGAAAGATTTATTCAGGACATTCTTTTGAAAAATTTGTGGGGTAAAAGCCTTCCAGATTTTCGTTCTTTCTAAAGTTGTTGATATTTCATTTGAAGTACCTACTACTTCTTTAATAGTATCAGTACTGGGCATTCCTAATACAACCCCATCAACATCTTCAGATAGGTTATTAAGAAGCTCTTTGACATCTGAACTTCGTAAACAAGGTCTAACAGCATCATGGATTAAAACAAAGTCATAGGAAATTTTTGAATTTTTCCAAAAGTCTAAACCAAGCTTAACCGATCTCATTCTTGAATTACTTCCTTCAATAACTGAAATTTTGGGGCTTTCTAATATCTCTAAAGGCTTATGATATTGGTCCCCCAATGGGACAACAACACAAATTCCTTTGCATTCTGAGAAATCAAGTAAAGGAATTAAACTCAACTCTAAGATGCTCCTGCCATCTACTTTAATGAATTGTTTAGGCGTTTCACCTAAAAATCTTTCACTTTTTCCTGCTGCGGGGATGATAGCTACAAAATCTTTATTCACTATTTTCTTGGTTTCTTTCTAACTCTATTTCTTCTTTGTTAGTAACTTCATTCTTAAACTTATAAAAAGTTTCTCCTGGCTTTATTAAACCTAGATTCTGCCTTGCCAAACCTTCGATAGCATTTCTACTAGAACTCAATCTTTTTTTTTCCTCTTCTAATAAAAAATTTTCCTCTTCTAATTCAGAAATTAGCTTTTGTTTCTGTTTTAGATCTTCTTTCAAAATATTTAAATTAGAATAGCTATATTCACCTGCCCATATATTTAAATGTGTTATTGCTAGAAGTAAAAAACCTATAATAAGTGAAGAATATAAGGCAAGACTCTTGATTGTTAAGTTTCTTAAACTATTTTTCTTCATTCTTTCCAAGAAAAGGTGTTTTAAATTTATCTTCTATCATTAATAAGCGATTATATTTTGCTACTCTATCAGTTCTTGAGGGAGCTCCTGATTTAATTTGACCTGCACATAAACCTATAGCAAGGTCAGAAATAGAAGTATCCTCAGTTTCTCCAGAGCGATGAGATATTATTGCTTTATAGCCATTTTTTTGTGCTAGATTAACTGCTTCTATAGTTTCAGATATAGTTCCTATCTGATTCATTTTGATAAGCACTGAATTAGCAACTTTTTCTTTTATTCCTTTCTTTATTCTTTCAGGGTTTGTAGCAAATAAATCATCTCCAACTATCTGTATCTCTTCTCCTAAACTCTTAGTTAAAGATTTCCAGCCCTCCCAATCATCCTCATCGAGACCATCTTCTATTGAATTAATAGGGTATTTAGAGCATAAAGTTTTTAGGAAATGAATCATTTCATCTTTGTTTAATTCCTTATTTTCTCCTTTCAGAAAGTACTTATTGTCTTGAAAAAATTCTGAGGATGCTGTGTCTAAGCATAGAAAAACCTCTTCCCCAGGTTTATATCCAGCTTTTTTAATAGCTTTAATAATTAAATCTAAAGCCTCTTCCGCAGAAGAAAGTTGAGGTGCAAACCCTCCTTCATCTCCAACAGACACGCTCAGACTATGGTCTTTAAGAATTTTTTTTAGTTCATGAAAAATTTCTACTCCGCTCCTCATTGCAGACTTGAATGTGTTAAACCCTAAAGGCTGGATCATAAACTCTTGAATATCTATCTTGTTATCTGCATGGGCACCTCCGTTCAATATATTTAACATTGGTACAGGCAAGATAGGCCTTTCTTTTTTAAAAATACTATCTAAATTTAAATCAAATATGTACTTATATAATGGTTTATTACTAGAAATAGCTGAGGCTTTTAAATTAGCTAGAGAAACAGCTAAAATTGAATTTGCTCCTAAAAAGCTTTTATCCTTTGTCCCATCAATTCTACATAATTCAATGTCTACAGACTTTTGATCTAAAGGATCTAAACCAATAATTGATTCCTTTATTTCATTCTTTACAAAATTAATTGCTTTTAAAACTCCCTTTCCATGGAATCTTGAGGGGTCTTGATCTCTAAGTTCTAAGGCTTCGTGCTTTCCGGTTGAAGCACCCGAAGGCACTATAGCAAGAGATGAATTTCCATCTGAAAGTATTAACTCTACAGATATAGTTGGGTTACCTCGAGAATCTAAAACCTCGAAAGCTAAAATATCTTCTATTTTTAAATTAGGCACAATCTTCTAACTTATTTCTATTCCTTGAAAACTTTTTACTAGTTTATCTATTGCTTTAATCTGAATTAAAAATTCTTTTAAATGCTTCAATGGTAGAGCACAAGGACCATCACATTTTGCATTATCTGGATCAGGGTGTGTTTCTAGAAAGAGGCCCGCTATGCCTATAGATATAGCAGATTTAGCTAAGTCTAGAGAAAAAGATCTTCTTCCAGAAGTACTGTCACCCTTACCTCCAGGTTCTTGTAAAGAGTGCGTTACATCAAAAATAACAGGATACTTGTGCATCTTAAGTTCAGCTAGCCCCAACATATCTACAACTAAATTGTTATAACCAAAAGAAGTTCCTCTTTCACAAATTAATAGATCCTTGTTTCCGTAGTGCTCAAATTTTTTAATTATGTTTTTTATTTCTCGGGGTGAAAGAAACTGGCCTTTTTTTATATTAACGGGAATATTTGAAGAAGATGCACTTTCTATTAGGTCAGTTTGCCTACATAGAAAGGCAGGAATTTGAATAAGATCTAGTACTTTAGAAGCTTTAATAGCTTCTTCAGGGGAATGAACATCTGAGATAATCAAGAGGTCATGATCTGATTTAAGCTTCCCAAGAATATCCAAACCCTTATCAATTCCAGGTCCTCGATAAGATTCAATAGAGGATCTATTGGCCTTATCATAAGAGGCTTTAAAGATAAAAGGAATATCCAATTCTTTGGTTACCTTCTTACTTTCTTCAATAACTTCTAAGATTGTTCTTTCATCTTCTAAAACATTTAGACCGGCTATCAAAACAAAATCTATATCATTGTTAAAAATAACATTTCCCACTTCTACTTTTCTTGGATTAGTCATTTAACCTAGCCTGTCTTCTGTTATTTGCTGCACTAATAAAACCTTTAAATAAAGGATGACCGTCTATTGGATTTGAAGTAAATTCTGGATGAAACTGACAACCTACAAACCAAGGATGGTCAGTTATCTCTACAACTTCAACTAAGTTCTTCTCTTTAGAGGTTCCAACAACATTTAAACCTCCAGACTCAATTTCCTCTAAAAAATTATTATTTACTTCATATCTATGTCTATGTCGCTCTTGAATAACATTCTTTCCATACAAAGAACTAGTCAGAGAATTACCTGACAATTTGCATTCCTGAGCTCCTAACCTCATTGTGCCTCCAAGATCTGAATTTTCATCGCGTTTTTCTATCCTTCCTTTTGAGTTAACCCACTCATTTATTAAACCTATAACCGGGTATTCTGTATCTTTATCAAATTCACTGCTGTTCGCGCCCTTAAGATTTAGTACATTTCTAGCAAACTCAATAACTGCTACTTGCATCCCTAAGCAGATTCCTAAATAAGGAATACCTGATTCTCTTGCATACTCTGCTGAGGTGATCATTCCTTCTATACCTCTAGTACCAAAACCCCCAGGAACTAATATGGCATCTACATCGTTTAAGACCTTCTTTACATTTTTCGGTTCAATTGTTTCAGAATCAATATATTTAATCTGTATTTTTAATTCATGTTGTATACCTCCGTGGACTAAGGCTTCGTTTAAAGACTTATATGCATCTTTTAGATCCATGTACTTGCCTACCATAGCAATAGTTACTTCGTTGCTCGGATTAGTGTGTGCTTCGGTAACTCGCTTCCACTCTTTAAGTTGAGGTTTTTGACATTTTAAATTCATTCTTTCAGTGATTATTTCATCAACTTCTTGAAGATTTAATTGGATGGGAATCTTATATATAGATTCAACATCAGGCATCGATATAACACTGTTCTTTTGTACATTTGTAAATAAGGCAATCTTTTTTCTCGCTTCATCAGAAAGTTCTTTTTCGGATCTGCATATTAGAATATCTGGTTGTAGCCCATGAGATAACATTTCTTTGACAGATCTCTGAGTTGGCTTGGTTTTAATTTCTCCTGCTGCAGCTATAAAAGGAACTAAAGTTAAATGAATAAATAATGTTCTAGAGCTATCTAATTCTATTTTCATCTGCCTTATAGCCTCCAGAAAGGGTTGAGATTCTATATCTCCTACTGTTCCACCAATTTCAATAATAGCTATTTCACTGTTCTTTGATCCTTCTAATATTCTTTGTTTAATCTCATCAGTTATGTGAGGTATGACCTGCACAGTTCCTCCTAAATAATCTCCTCTTCTTTCTTTTCTTAGAACAGTTTCGTAAACCTGTCCAGTTGTGAAGTTGTTAGATTTAGACATCTTAGATTTAATAAATCTTTCATAATGCCCTAAATCTAAATCTGTTTCCGACCCATCTTCAGTAACAAAAACTTCTCCGTGTTGAAAAGGGCTCATGGTCCCTGGATCTAAATTTATATAGGGGTCTAACTTCATTATGGTAACGTCAATTCCCCTGCTTTCTAGAAGGGCACCCAATGAAGCAGAAGTTATTCCTTTGCCAAGAGAAGAGACCACCCCTCCGGTTACAAATATAAATTTAGTTAATGAATTTCCCATCTTTTGTCATACAGAAAAAATTTTCCTAAGATGGCAGTACAGATTAACAAAAAGAAGATAAGGCTACAATGTAAATAATCTTTATTATTCTGAATAATCTCCCCTATCTTCATAAAATTGAGGAGGAATATAGTCATCATTCATAGCTAGATTCTCAAATCTAGCAATTTCAGCTCTAAAGGCTAAAGTTTTTGTCCCTGTAGGTCCATTTCTCTGCTTAGCTATATTAATTAGTGCCTTTCCTTTACTTTCTAAATCGCTTTCATCGTAATACTCATGCCTATATAGAAAAGCTATAACATCAGCATCTTGTTCTAGAGCTCCTGAGTCCCTTAAATCAGATAATATTGGCTGCTTCTTAGGTCTTGAATCTACTGCTCTATTTAACTGTGATAAAGCCACTACAGGGATATTCAGTTCTTTTGCTAAAGCTTTAAGCGACCTACTTATTTCACTAATTTCTGCTACCCTATTATCGCTCCTTCCTGGAACTTGCATTAGCCCTATATAGTCAACTACTATCATTGCTAGGTCTTTATTTTCTCTCATAATCCTCCGGGATCTAGACCTTAGTTCTGCTGGAGTTAAGGCAGGAGTATCATCTAAGAGTATATTTCTACTACTTAAAAGAGTCATAGCTTTATCAACACCCTCAAAATCTGGATCATCCAACTCTCCCCTTACGAGTCTTTGTAAATCTATCTTGGCAATTGATGAAATAAACCTTCGAATTACTTGTTCTGCAGCCATTTCCATACTGAAAACAAGTACAGTTTTATTAGTCTCTTCAGCAACATTTTCGGCAATATTTAGAGCTAAGGCTGTCTTACCCATTGAAGGCCTACCGGCAATAATTATTAAATCAGATTTTTGGAATCCTAAAGTAAGTTCATCTATAACTTTAAAACCAGTACTAATACCAACCAAAGAACTTCCAGATTCATTTGCTATTTGTATTTCAGAATAGACATCTCCTAGCCACTCTTTTACATTTCTTGGTCCTTGAGATCTCTTAACATCATCTCTTAAACTCAGAATTTGTTCTTCTGCATTATCTAAAACCTGATCACTGCTTGAAGAGTCTGATTCTCTAGCGACCTCCGAAATCTTTTCTACTGTATTTATAAGTCTTCTTAAATTAGATCTCTGTTTTATAATTTCAGCATAACTTTCTATATTCGCAACACTTGGAGTCTCTTTAGCTAGTTGAGTTAGATAATTTTTACCTCCTAAGTTAATAAGTTCAGGTAAATTACCATTTCCTTCTATTGTTTCTTGAACAGTAATGAGATCAATAGGTTTCCCCAAGTCTTGTAGATCCCTTATAGTTTTAAAAATTAGCCTATGTTCATCTTGATAGAAGTCCTCTTCTAAAATTAGATTTGATACGAGATCCCAAGCATCATTTTTTAACATAATGCCTCCAAGGACGGCCCTTTCAGCTTCTACTGAGAAAGGAAGTTCTTCTTTAGGGGCATTATTTTGTGACATAAAAAGAAAGATATTAGATTACATTTTAGATATATCTAATTCTCCCACTGCAGAAGATTTAAAACAATAGAAAAATATGACTATTCTTCAGCTTTAATAGAGACCTGAATTTCATGGATTACTTCAGGGTGAAGTTCGATAGCAACCTTATGATCACCTAACTCCTTAAGAGCTCCTTCTGGAAGCCTAATAGAACCTTTTTCAATATCAACTCCAAGAGAATTAATTACATCAGCTATCTCTCTAGTTCCAATAGAGCCGTATAGAGTTTCTTCTTCTGATACAGCTACTTTTATAGAAACTTCTAAGGAAGATAACTTTTCTGCAAGTGACAAAGCTAAATCTTTTCTTTCCTCTTCTGCTTTTAAAAGATTTTCTTTTCTCTTTTCATACTCTGCTTTATTTTCTTCATTCGCTCTAATAGCCTTACCTGTCGGTATGAGGAAGTTCCTAGCATATCCCGACTTAACGATAACCAAATCTCCAGGATCGCCTAATTTTGTTATCTTTTCTAAAAGAATTATTTCCATATGCTTCTAGTTATAATGAGAATCTGTGTAAGACAGCAATGCAAGATGTCGAGCTCTTTTTACTGCCGAGGTTAGCTGCCTTTGATATTTTGCTGATGTTCCTGTAACTCTAGCAGGCATGATCTTGCCAGTCTCTGTAATAAACTCTTTTAAAAGTTTTATATCTTTATAGTCTATTTCTTCAATACCTAAAGAAGTGAATTTACAGTACCTTTTCTTAAACTCTTGTTTTGGTCTTCTTTTTTTAAAATTTTTCTTTTGTTTCCTAGCCATTTTTCCTTCTCCCTATCTAATTACTCTTTTCTTCTAATTCAGCCTCTTTTTCTTCAGCCTCTTCTACTTTAGATGGAAGTTCTTCATCAGCTTTATCTTCTTCATTCTTTTTTGGAGTTTCTATTTTTTTTTCTATCTTAGTTTTATCTTTGGATTCAGACAAATAATCAGAAGAGTCTTCATCATCTTTGGTTTGCATCAAAAGGGCTGATGCATCTGAATACGCTTTCTTTTTTAATAGAATAAGATCTCTAATTATAGAATCGTTAAACTTAAAAGAAGATTTTATCTCTTCAATCGCTTCTTTAGTACATTCGATATTCATAAGTGCATAGGTTGCTTTAAATTGATCCTGTATAGGATAGGCAAGTTTTCTACTTCCTATATTCTCAGACCTATGTACAGTACCTCCGCTATTAGAAACAATAGAAGAAAATTTATTTAAAATTGACTGTGTCTGGTCTGTTTGATCAGGATGGACTATAAAAACAATTTCATAATGTCTCATATTTACCTCATGGTTAAAGCTCCCTTTAATAAAAAAAAGTGGAGCAAGGTTCAGAGGACGAGCATTCTATTTGATGTTATTTCTAGAAGCAAGTTTCCTTAAGGATATTAATTATCAGACTATTAAAGTCCATTCCTTCAAAACTAGCTGATTTAGGAACTAGACTGGTCTCTGTCATGCCTGGAGACGTATTAACCTCCAATAATTGGAAATTCCTCTCTTTATCTAGAATGAAATCTACCCTCCCCCATCCTGTACAGCCCAAAGAAGAAAAACCATGCCAAGCAAAGTCTCTTACTATGTCCATCTCTTCCTTGCTAAAATCTGCTTGAAAATACTTTGTATCATCTCTTTCATACTTAGCATGAAAGTCATAAAACTCATTCTTGGGCTCTATACAAACAGGAGTAAGGGTTCTTTCACCAAGAATGGGCACTGTTACTTCTTGTCCTTCAATAAAGGCTTCTACGATTATTAAATCGTCATAATTTAAGGCTTCTTTCATTGCCTCTTCTAAACTTCCTTTGTTTGGATGAACAATAGTTATTCCTAGACTGGAACCCTCTCTTGCAGGCTTCACAACAAAAGATTTATCTAGATGGCCTACATCCTCCTCTCCAGAAACATAAGGAATAGTAGTGGAGTCTTTTCTACCAGCATTAACTATCTCAACGAAATCAGGAGTGGGTAGCGATAGCTCTCTCCAAATTTTCTTAGTTTCTATCTTGTTCATTGCTATCTCACAAGATTTTGCATTACTTCCCGTAAATTTTTTTCCTGAATCTTCTAAAATTCTTTGAACAAAACCATCTTCGCCTCCTTTCCCATGCAAGGCTATAAAAGCTATATCCAATGAATCAACCACATCCTTTACGTGTTGAGAAGATTTTAAGTCAATACTTCTAGGTTTCAGTCCTAATGATTTAAGAGATTCAGTTACTGCATGACCACTTCTTAATGATATTTCTCTCTCAGAAGACCACCCCCCCATTAAAACAGAGATTTCATGTTCTTTTAGTTTATCTATAAAATTTTCATTCATTTTTTTTAATTATAGAGCTTAATTCTTCAGATATTTCTGAGATATTCCCAGCTCCTTGAATTAATAACACTCCTCCATGACCAAAGTTATCTGATCTTATTACTTCTAAAGCTTCAAGACTTGAATTGCAAAGTCTTGCCTTTGAAAATCCTGATTTCTTAATAGATTCTAGTAATTTTGCAGAACTAATATCTTTTATTGCTTTTTCTCCGGCTGGATAAATATCCAACAACAAAAGTTGATCGACAAGACTCAATACTTCTACAAAATCATCATATAAATCAATTGTCCTAGAGTAACGATGGGGTTGAAAAACCATTGTTATTTCTTTGTCTCTAAAAGACTCTCTTAGGGTTTCTATTGTATTTCTTATTTCATTAGGATGATGCCCATAGTCATCTACAACTAAAGTAGAATCCATTTTCCCTAGGAACTCCATTCTACGATTTATACCGGAAAATTTAGAAAGGGCAGATTGAATATTAATTGAAGAAATATTCTCTTCTAAAGAAACAATTACTGCTGCTGCTGCATTAAGTGCATTATGCCTGCCGGGAATGTTTAGCTTAAAATCTAAAATTTGATTTTCATCATTAACCAAAGAAAATTCTGAGGAAAAACCTTCGTTCTTATAGTTTTCTATACGGTAATCATTTTCTCTTTCAAAGCCGTAAAGAATAGTCCTTCTAGAAAAAGCAGAAGCTAGTTTTCTGATAACAGGATCATCACCGCAAGCTACTAGAAGTCCATCAAAAGGTAATTTTTTTACGAAATCAATAAAAGCCTGTTCCAAGTTCTGAAAATTATTTTCATAATTCAAAAGATGATCTGAGTCTATATTAGTGATTATCTCCAAAGAAGGTTGTAACTTTAAAAATGACTTATCACTTTCATCTGCTTCTGCAATAAGGTAATCGCCTGTTCCTAATTTTGCATTAGTAGCAAAACTAGTTATAACACCACCATTAATAAATGTTGGATCTAACATTGCCTCAGTCATAATAGATGCTAGCAAGCTAGTAGTAGTGGTCTTACCATGCGTTCCAGCTATTGCGATACCTCTTTTCATTATCATTAGACTTGAAAGAAGCTCAGCTCTCTCCAGGATAGGTATATTCTGCTTCATGGCAGATACTAATTCAGGGTTTTTATCCTTTATAGCTGTTGACTTAACAAGCATATCAACACCTTTTATATTTTCAGGTTTATGATCAAATAAAATTTCTATTCCAAGAGATTGCAGTCTTTCTGTAATTGAAGATTCTGTCGTATCAGAACCCAGTACTTCATAACCTAAGTTAAGTAAGACTTCAGCTAATCCGCTCATTCCACTTCCACCTATACCAACGAAGAAAATTTTATTAAGAGATTTTTTTAATTGATTCATATACGGTTTTATAAATTTTATCTGTAACTTCTGGCACAGAACAGAGTTTAGCTGAATCTGCCATGGAAAGTCTCTTCTTGGTATTTGTAGATAAATCTAAAAGGATATTAAAAAGCTTGGTTGAGTCATTTCTAGTCGAACTTATGTCGGTCACTAAGACTTCAGCTGCTCCATGATTTTTTAAATACATTGCATTGTAGTATTGATGATTATCTGTTGCCCAAGGTAAAGGGAGCAAGATAGAAGCTTTATTTGATGCTGCTAATTCTGCAATAGTCATAGCTCCTGCTCGGCTTATTACTAAATCAGCGTTTGAATAAGCAGAACCCATGTCATTTATAAAAGGTACAACTAAGGATTTAAAATTTAAATCAGAGTAAAAGTCTTGAAGTCTTTCTTCGTCTTCCCTTCCAGTTTGATGTGTTATTTTCCAATCAGGAGTATCATCTATTTGTGACAACGCTGTCATGACTATGGAGTTAAGCTGTTGGGATCCTTGGCTACCTCCTAAGATAAGTAAATTAAATTCTTTGCTTTTCTTTGTATTTGATTTCTTGTATTGAGAGGTAATTATCTCTCTTCTAACTGGATTTCCTACATAAATTGCTTTACAGCTCTCTTTGAAAGCTGAAGGGAAACCTTCGAAAACATTTTCTGAAAAGTAAGATAAAAATTTATTTGCAGTACCTGGAATACTATTTTGTTCATGAATAAATAAAGGGATTCTTAGAAAAGCAGACGAAAGCCCTGGCCCTAAAGTGATGTAACCTCCACAACAAAAAACAAAATCTGGCTTAATTCTTATTAAAAGCAGAAAGGAATGCACTAAAGAAAAAAGTAAAAGTATTAAAGAAATTAACTTTTTAATAAAACTTTTGTTCCTAAATCCTTTAGACTTTATTTTATAAAAATTAAAACCCTCATGGTCACAAATCTCTTTTTCGAGGGATTGTTCTTCTCCTATCCAATGTATCTCTACTTCTGAATCATTAAATATTCTAGCTACTTCAAGAGCAGGGTAAATATGCCCGCCGGTACCTCCAGCAACAATTAATGCCTTCATTAAAAGCTCACCTTTCTTGAGACATTTGCAACTGGCATAGAAGTCTTAGTTTCTTGATCTACTCTCAATACTAAAGCACATAAAGAGCACATTATTAGTAAACTTGTTCCACCATAACTTATAAATGGCAAAGTTAATCCTTTTGTTGGTAAAAGACCACTTGCAACACCAACATTTATAAAAGTATGCAACCCTATTAATATTCCAGTTCCATAACTAATAAAGAAACCAAAGTGCAGATTTCTCAGTAAAGCTTTTTTTCCTATATAAAAGCACCTAAAAGATATTAGAAATAAAGCAGATATAACTATTAAAGCTGTAAAAATGCCCATCTCTTCAACAATAACAGCAAAAATAAAATCGGAATGAGCATCCGGTAGGTAGCCTAATTTCATTAAACTTTCTCCCAATCCAACTCCAAACCAATCTCCCCTACTGATTGCCATTAAAGACAAAGTCAACTGATATCCTCCTTTATCTGGATCTGCCCAAGGATCCATATAGGCTATTATCCTTTCCCACCTATAAGGTTCAAATATTATTAGGGCTAAAACACTTATGAGGGCTAAAGTTATAACAAGAAGAAATTGCTTAATATGAACTCCTGCTATAAATAGTATTCCTAAAACAGTTGCAAATATTACCGCTGAAGCCCCTAGGTCAGGTTGCATTAGGATCAAAAAAACAACCATAACAACGAGCATTGCTGGCTTAAAAAAAGCAAACCAATGGGATTGAAGATCTTTTAAACGGCGAACACAGTATCCAGAAACATATATTATAGTAATAAATTTCATCACTTCTGATGGTTGCAGCCCAATAGGACCTACTCTGATCCATCTGCTTGCACCTTTAACTTCTATGCCAATACCAGGAATAAAAACTAATAAAAGAAGGACAATTCCTAAGCCCAAAAAAAAACGATCAAACCTTTCCCAAAAACTTAAAGGTAAAGATAGAACCACTAAAAAAAGGGAAAAACCTGCGATTAAATGAAAAAATTGTTTTTTTGTAAAACCGAAGGGGTCACCAGAAATAGAATCAGAAAATTCAATAGTAGCAGTTGCTACTACCAACATACCAAAAATTGTTAAAAATAAGAATAGATTAATAAAAAAAATATCTAACTTTTTTACATCAGGAAATGATAAATAACTCGATAAAAAAGACTTTAACACTTAATTAAATCCCGAAAATTCTATAAATTTTCTGCCTCTATCTTCATAATTAGAAAACATATCTAAACTAGAACATCCTGGAGAAAGCAAAATAACATCTCCCTTTTTTGCAATTGATTGTGAAATATTTATTGAATCCTGTAGATCTTCAGCCAATACACTTTTTCCTAATTTTTTTAATGCCTTCTCTAATATTTTTTTATCCTGACCAAAGACTATAGCTTGTTTTATTGGAAAGGATTTACTGTAGTCAATATTACTAAAATCTTGTCCTTTTACTTCGCCTCCACAAATTAAGATTGTTCTTTTTGCACCATATAAGTGATGACAAGAATTAATGGCTGTTAATAAAGAAGAAATATTTGTACTCTTAGAATCATTGATGTATGTGACTCCTCTTTTTATTCCCAACCTTTCAAACCTATGACTAAGTCTGTTGAAACTGAGCAAAGCATTTAAAGCTCTATTGACCAAATCTGAATCTCTATTAACCAAGTCACTATAAGTTTTTTTATTTTTTATTGATACATAGGCTAAAACAATCCCTAACACAGCTTTAATATTATCTTTTTCGTGTAGAGGCCAACCACAATCTAAAAAGGATGATACTTGTTCTTCAAATCTATCCAGATTCTTTAAAAAATAGATATTTTCTTTTTTAGATAATTCTTTAGTTATAAATTCATCAACTCCAGATAAACCCATAGAGCAATTGCATAATACTTTCTCTTTACTCCTTCTATAAGCTTCTTCATTAAGGTGCATATCAAGATGGTCCTGATCAATATTTAATAGAACTCCTAAATCTCCTCCTATATTTACACTATGTTCTAGATGAAAACTTGAAACCTCTACTATAGATAAATCATTTCTTTCATTAATGAAGTCCAGGACAGGATTACCTATATTGCCACAATAAATAACTTTATCTTTTGGAAATAGTTTAGATAAAACATGTTTTGTCATAGAAACAACTGATGTTTTTCCATTAGTACCAGTAACTAGAAATTTTAAAGAACTTGAATCTTCAACGAATAACTCAATATCTGTTTGTATCTTGATACCTTTATTTTTTGCTTCAACAAGAATTGGAGCTTTAAAGTCTACGCCTGGGCTAACAAGGATTTTATCGATATTAGGGAAAGCGCTAAGATCAAAATCTCCTAAATATATCTCTTCATTGAAATCTTCAAATTCTGTTAATCCAGGAGGACTATCTCTAGTATCAACTATAATAACTGGCAGATTATTCTGCCTTGTATACCTCAGAAAAGAAGCACCGGTAGCACCGAAACCTAATATAAGATGCATTTATTTACTCGTGATGAAATCATCTAAGTTTTAAAAGCACTAAACCTATTAAAACCAACATAAATGTAATTATCCAGAACCTGACTATGACTCTTGGTTCGGGCCATCCTTTTAACTCATAGTGATGATGAATCGGCGCCATCTTAAAAACTCTTCTACCTGTTAACCTTACAGAGATCACTTGAACAATAACTGAAAGAGTTTCGACTACAAAAACTCCTCCCATAATTAACAAAACATATTCATGTCTTATTATCACAGCTACAATTCCTAGCGCAGCTCCTAAAGCAAGAGAGCCTACATCTCCCATAAATACTTGAGCAGGATAGGTGTTATACCAAAGAAAACCTATACCGGATCCGACAAGAGCTCCACAAAAAACAAGCATCTCTCCTGTTCCTGGTAAAAAAGGTATATTTAGATAATCTGCATATATAGTATTACCAGCTGCATAACCTATTAAGCCCAAGCCTCCTGCAACCATTACACAAGGTAGAATGGCTAAACCATCAAGTCCATCAGTTAAATTAACAGCATTACTTGAACCTATAATTACTAAATAAGAAATAATGATAAATCCCAAACCTAACTCTATAGATATCTCCTTGAAGAAAGGAACTATTAAGCTAATCTCATGGATATTCTCCGAGTTATAAAACAGGTAAGTAGCAGCCCCAATTGCTATCAAACTTTGCCAAAATATTTTATTAATTGCTGAAAGCCCTTTAGAAGACTTATACCTTAATTTAAATAAATCATCAGCCCATCCTAAAATACCAAATAATGTAGTTACTCCTAATGCTACCCAAAGATATCTATTTTCTAGATCTCCCCATAAAACTGAGCTGATAAATATAGAAGATAAAATTAAAGTCCCTCCCATAGTTGGAGTTCCTTTCTTAGCTAAGTGTGTTGATGGGCCTTCTTCTCTTACTACCTGACCTACCTGCAAGAGATGCATTTGATTGATGAATTTTGGCCCTAAAACTAGAGACACTAATAAGGCCGTTAAGGTTGCAAAGATGGCTCTAAAAGACAAATAATCAAATACCCTTAAAGGTCCATAGCTATCAGAAAAGAAATTAAAAAGTTCTACTAACATATCTACTTTGTTATTTTATCTACTATATAGTCCATTTTGGTTGACCTGGAGCCTTTAATCAAAATTATAGAATCTTTATCGAGTCTGAAATCGAGGTATTCCAACAATTCATCTTTTGAACTAAATATTCTAGCTTCTCCGTGTAGGTGACTTATTCCTTCTTCCCATAATTTACCTATACATAAGAATTCATCTAATTTTTTAGAAGCGTACTTGCATATTTCTTCATGATAAAAGGATTCTAGATTACCTAATTCAGCCATCTCACCTGCAATAAGAAATTTTTTCTTATCTTTATAGTTACTTAGTAAATCTATAGATTTCTTCATTGAATCTGGATTGGAATTATAAGAGTCGTCTATTAATAATGCTCCTGCCTTTGTAGACTTAAGCTCCATTCTCCTTCTGGGGTAGGATAAATTCTTTATTCCTCCTCTTACCTCATCCATAGAGAAACCAATGGAGTGACAAACTGATAAAGCAGCACACATATTTAAACAATTATGTGTGGCTAGAGTATCTAAAACGAAACTATTAGTTTTCATGGAGTGATTGATATTAAAGGAGACCTGGTTCTTATTAACATCTATCTCAACTTTATCTAAATGAAAATCTGAGTCCTTATGATATCCAAATGTTATTAAAGTATTTGTTAAACAACTATCTCTTAAATACCCAAAATGATCTGAATCCCTAGGAAGAATAGCAACAGAATCTTTTGAAGGGTTTTTAAGTATGAAACTTTTTTCTTCTGCTACTTTCTCTACAGTTTCTAATTTTTCTAAATGAGATTCACCAATATTTGTAATTAGCGCTACATCTGGCCTAACGATTGAAGAGAGAGAATTTATCTCACCTGCTGAGTTTGTTCCCATTTCCACTACAGAAAAGTCATAATCATTATTTAAATGAATTAGAGTTAGCGGGACTCCTATATGATTATTCTGATTACCTAAAGTTTTACTACAGTTTCCTTTTTGATTAAGCAGGCTATAAATCATTTCTTTTGTTGTAGTCTTGCCATTACTTCCTGTAAGACCTATTACTTTTCCCTTAAATTTGTTTCTTTTATAAGTAGAAAGTTCATTTAAAAAATTAGAAGAATCATTTATCAAGATATAAGGCTCAATTGAGAAGTCTTCTTTTTCTAATATAAACCCTACAGCTCCCTTTTTCTTAGACTCCTCTATAAAAAGATGTCCGTCAAAATTTGGGCCTTCCAAACATAAAAAAATATCTCCTTCTTTTATTGTCCTAGAATCAATACTTATATCCCCAAAAGGAGTATCTGAAGAATTACTAACAACTTTCTTGCCAAATCTCTTTCCTATTGATTCTAAAGTTTCTTGCATAGGCTTAATTCATATTTTCTAGGTATTTCTTAATTTGTTCAGAATCATTGAAATAAAACCTTTCATTTGAAATCTCTTGATAGTCTTCATGTCCCTTGCCAGCTACAAGTAAAACACATTCACCTTCTTTATCATTCATTTCTTTTAAAGAAAAAGAAATTGCATCTTTCCTATTAACTATCACTTTCAATTTTGGACTCTTTTCAAAACCAGAGGTTATTTCTTTGATGATACTCATTTCATTTTCTTCTCTTGGATTATCATTTGTCACTATTACTCTATCCGAAAACTTGAAAGCTATATTACCCATTAAAGACCTTTTTGATTTATCTCTATCCCCACCACATCCAAAAACACACCAGATTTTCTTTTTTTCAAATGCATCTCTTATCTCTATTAATGAGTGTTCTAAGGCTTCTGGTGTATGGGCATAATCAACAAAATACTTGTTAGCTTGGTTAGAGGGAATTTCTTCCATCCTTCCTAAAGGGAATTTCAGATCTTTAAAAAAATTATCTACATTTGAGAAATTTAACCCTTTTATAATTAAAGAAGCCATAGCACAGATTAGGTTAGAAGCTAGAGGCCTGGATATTGTGTTTAGACTAAATTTAATCTCCTCTCCAAGGGCATTTAATGTGACATTCAAAAAACCTTGATTGTCTCTATTAAAATCATAAGAAAAATCTGCATTCTTGCTAGAGGCTACAGTAAAAATCTTCGAATTATTCACATTGTTTTTAATCAAAGAATTATATATTTCTTGTCCTAAGACATTATTGGTATTTAAGATCACGTTCTTTGGTTTAAGTTCACAAAATAATCTTTTCTTAGCTTCCTTATACTCTTCAATATTATTATGATAATCCAGATGGTCTTGAGAAAAACTTGTGAGAATAGCGGTATCAATTTCAGTTCCATCTACTCTGTACTGATCTAACCCGTGTGAAGAAGCCTCAAACGCACATAACTTAATATCTTCTCTAATCATTTTAGAAAAAGCATCCTGTAAACTTATAGGATCAGGTGTAGTTAAAGACGAAGGTTTTTTTAGATTAATTCCATCTAATGAAATACCTATTGTACTTATATATCCACAATTAAGACCTTTAAGACTAGCCATCTGGGATAAGATCTCAACACAAGAAGTTTTTCCATTAGTACCTGTTACACAAAATGTCATTAGCTTGGAAGAAGGATGGTCATAAAACCTAGAGCTTATTCTCCCTAATTCTTCCCTTAAGTTTTTAACGTAAAATATATTATTTTCATGGAGTTTTGAATTATCAGTTAGCACAGCTTCTGCTCCATTTTGTATCCCTTCATAAATATATTGATTTCCATCTAATTTAGACCCTTTTAATGCTACAAAAAGGAATCCCTTTTGTACTTTTCTGCTATCTAAAGCCAAACCTCTAATATTAAACTTTTTAAGGTCTTCATTTCCTTCATAAATACCTTTTAGAAGGAAGTCTAAATCTTTAGAATTCTTATATTTCTTATTCACTAGGATCCTGATTCTAGAGCATGTAAAGATTGGGTCATAATCTTAGAAAAAATAGGAGCAGCAACAGACCCTCCAGAGTGTTCTTCACCATATAAGCCATGCAAAACTATAACTGCTAAAAGTTTCGGGTGTTGCGCCGGAACAAAACCAGAGAAACTTGCTGTATAGAATACCTTTCCTCTTATTCTTTTTTCAGCTGTACCTGTCTTGCCCGCTACTAGACTACCCTCTACTCTGGCTTTCCTTGCAGTACCATAACTAGAGTTAACTGCAGAAACTAACATCTTGTTAACTAGTTTATTTGTTTCAATTGAAATGACTCTTACTTCCGGTTTAGGATTATTAAGGTTCTTATTTTTAAAAAGACTCAACTCTCTTAGAACTCCATCATTGGCAAAGACTTGATAAGCTTGAGCTATTTGGATAGCAGTCATAGAGAGACCATAACCATAACAAGAACTAACCTTATCTCTGTCTGAGAGACTGGAAGCATCAGGAAGAAATCCTTCTCTTGCTGGTATTAAAATATTTGCAGGAATTAAGCCTATTCCAAAGCCAGCATATATATCAACCAAATAATCTGAATCCTGCTCCTTACAAAGTTTTACCATCCCAACATTACTTGAATATGAAATGATATCTGAAAGATTTAAGGTCCCATAATCTCTAAAATCACTTGTCTTATATCCCCCATACTCAATCCAGCCTGGGGAAGTTTTAATTTTAATATCTTTCTTGGTTTTCCCTGAATCAATAATTGCTGCCATTGCAATAGGCTTTAAAACTGAACCTGGCTCGAATACATCTACAGTTGCTCTATTCCTAAGAACATTTAAATCTCTTATAAATCTTCTATCTATAGGGTTGAAGCTAGGATAATTATTTAAAGCTAATATTTCTGAAGATTTAGGATCAATTATCACTATACTTCCTGAATCGGCTCCAGATTCCAAAACAGCCTTTTTTAATTCATGATGAGCTATAGATTGCAAACGAATATCTATTGTTAAAGTTAGATCCTTACCTTCCCTAGGTTCTAATCTTAAACCCCCGATTGCGCCCATAGGACTTTTAATTCCGGAAAAACCGCCATCTTCTCCTTGCAGTATCCTGTTTAAAGCTTTCTCTGCTCCTTGGATACCATTTCTATCTATATCTGTTAAGCCCACTACATGTGAACTAATTTCTAATTGAGGATAAGTCCTTTGTAAATTTTGTTTAAAGAAAATACCTTTGATATCTAATTCTTCGAGCTCCAATTTTTCGTTTTCTTTGATATGACGAGCTAATTCAATATGTCCTTTTTTCTTAGAGATTAGCTTTTCTTTTTTCTTTTCATCTAGAAAAAGAGTTGAACTGAGAAGAGAAAATTGATCTGGGGTTGGTTTAAATTTCTTTAGATCTGCTATAACTGTATAAGAGGTTACATCTAAAGCCAAAAGTCTATTATTTCTATCAACTATCTTTCCTCGTTTTGCAAGAATAGAGCTTTTTAGTAGTGTCTTTGAGTCTAGCTTTTTTTTTATAAAATCTTCTTGGAAGGTGTGAATATATATTAATCTTATTACTAGAGAAATAAAGGCTATGAGAAATAAAACCTGAATAAGGAAAGACCTTCCAGAATACTTTATTACTCTAGAAACCATCTGACTGAGCTATTAGTCTAACTGAGTTCTTACAAAAGAAGGTATATCGAGATACTCTTCATCCCCAACCATATCTTCAGTTGTTTTATCTTTTTGTTTCTTTTTTTCTATAACCTTCTCAATTGATGGAGGGTTATCTATGAGATCCCTTGCAGCATCACTTAAAGGTAAGGGCGTTCTTTCACTTGAAGCTTGATCACTTTGTGCTCTAGTGCTGGTTGGAGAGGAGGAATTAAGGGGTCTTGGGTTTGAAGATGAAACATTACCTAAACCAGTTGCTATAACTGTAACAATTAATTCATTGCCTACAGATTCATCAATAACTGTACCTGTAACAATAATTGCGTCTTTATCTGCAAACTCTTCAATGCAATCACCCACTGCTCTAATTTCACCAAGAGTAATCTCTGTGCCTGCTGTTATATTAACTAAAACACCTTTTGCATCTTTGAGGCTTATGTCTTCTAATAATTTACTTTCTATAGCTTTCTCTGCTGCCATTCTTGCTCTATCAGGACCAGAACCCATTCCCGTTCCCATCATGGCAGTTCCTTTTTCAGACATGACTGTTTTTACATCAGCAAAGTCTACATTGATTAGACCTGGACATAAGATAATATCGGAAATACCCCTAACTGCACCAGCCAAAACATCGTTTGCTTCTTTAAATGCTTCAATCATTTGACAGTCTTCACCTAGAACTTCTAGTAACTTTTGATTAGGGATAGTAATTAAAGAATCTACCTCTTCTACAAGCTCCTTCACTCCTTCAAGGGCTATCTTCATCCTCTTAGAACCTTCCAATTCAAAGGGTTTAGTAACTACAGCAACAGTAAGAATCCCTAGATCCTTAGCAACTTGAGCAACTACAGGGGCTGCTCCAGTTCCAGTTCCACCTCCCATACCTGCAGTTATAAAAACCATATCAGTACCTTTTAACATCTCTTGTATCCTGTCTCTATCTTCTAGAGCAGCTTGTCTGCCTACATCAGGTTCAGCACCAGCACCCAAACCATCTGTAGTATTAATACCACGAACGAGTTTATTAGGAGCAGTATTTTTATCTAGAGCTTGTTTATCAGTGTTAATAGAAATGAACTCAGCTCCGCTAATGCCAGCTTCAACC
>MDTE01096145.1_pt1 | contig 25612 bp, 26 predicted proteins | sample 811231 | NCBI WGS metagenome assembly MDTE01 (sample SAMN05326651, study PRJNA326480) | marine metagenome | isolation source: seawater | place: Indian Ocean: Red Sea | collected 2010
ACACCTCCTCCGTCTACACCTCCTCCGTCTACACCTCCTCCGTCTACACCTCATCATGATCTACCTCAGCGTGGCACGGACGCGGCGCCAGCAGCCAATGGTAAACATAATAGTAATATGGCGTTATTGAAACTACAAAAAACAGTAATATCTAGTAATCTTCATAAATTATCAATATTAAAATTACAAGTAGCAGTACATGAGCTGATGAAGCGCACGGCCGATCTCGAGGAGCGGCTCGACGAGGATAAGCGCGGCGAGCAGAACTCGGTCGTGACGGACAACACTATCTACGAGCGTTTGGCTGCCTTGGAAACCAAAGAAGAGAAACTCCAGGAGCGCGAACAGTTGATGGAAAAGCAAGCCCGCGATGAGATCGAACGGCTTCGTGCGGAGAAACTGGCTAAGGAGGCCCTTGAAGCTGTCATCGAGGAGAAAGCGCTAGCGGCGCAACAGGCGCAAGAGGCGCTTAAAGCGGCCAACGCGGAGAAGGCGCAAGCCCTCGCTGAGGTCGAGCGGATAAAACAAGAATTCGAGGCGTTGCGCGCCAAACATAAGGCGGAGGTTAAGGGAGATGAGGATGTGTCGAACGCTATGATTGCGGTCATGGCGCCCGTCATGGAAGACGCGAACATCCCGAGCGGGCCCGACACTTTCGCGAACGTCAATCGCGTCCTACAGAGCCGCTCGGCACGCGAGATCCTCGACCTGCCGGCCGAGCCCGAGCCGCTCTCGAAGGAGCAGATCCACAAGGCGTTCATGGCGCACAGCATACTGGTCCACCCCGACAAGCTCCGCCAGCGCGGCGTCGACGTTGCGAAGCGATACCCGGCCGATCCGACCCGTTCTGTGTGGGAGATGGCGAACCAGGCCTTCCGGAGAGTCCGAGCTGCGGAGAAGGAGCTGCTCGCGAAGCTGAAGCCGAACGGCGCCAAGACGGATGAGGATGACGACGGCGCGTTTGCGGAGGCGATGCGCACGTCTTGGGAGCCCGCCGCCGAGGCCGCGGAGGCGGCGGGCACAGCGGGCACAGCCAATGGTAAACATAATAGTAATATAGCGTTATTGAAACTACAAAAAACAGTAATATCTAGTAATCTTCATAAATTGTCAATATTAAAATTACAATTACAAGTAGCAGTACAAGCGCTGATGAAGCGCAGGGCCGAGCTCGAGAAGCAGCGGCAAATGGAGGAGAAACAATCGCGCGAGGAGGCCGAGCGGCTCCGTGCCATGAAGGCAGATGCTGATGCGCGCGGGAAGACCGAACGCACAGAGGCACAAAAGGCGCTTGAAGCGGCCAAGGCGAAGAATGTGTTAGCCCTCGCTGAGCTCAAGCAGAAGGAAAAAGAAGTCGCGAAAGAGACCGAGGCCGCTCAGCTGGCGCAGGCACGGCTCGAAGAGCAGCGGCGGCAGCAGCAGCAACTGCGCATCGCCGCCGATCGCAAGCGGCACGCGGCCGAGTTGACGACGAAGCAAGATGCCGAAGACACGCGGGGCATGCGGTGGCTGAATGAGCAGCTCGTTGGGGAGGATGAGAACAAGCGGCGGGAACTCGATCCCGACCGCCCGGGCTCGCAGGCCGCTGTCGCGCGAGCGAAAATGAATTCGCGGCTCGATCAGCGCCGCCGAGAGCGCTCCGCCCGCGCCTCCGCCGACGCGGTCGGCAAGGAGGTCTTAATGTCGAGGTCGGCGCCCGCGTCCCTGTACGGCGACTTGGACTCGAAGTACGGCGAATGGCCCTTCGCTCGCGACGCCGCCTTGCCGACCGCGCCTACGCCCAGCCCAGAGTTGCAGGTAAATCAACAATACTCAGAAGACTTGAAAAAACAATACGCAAATAAGTTGAATCAAAAATTAGTAATGTTGAATAACGATTTAAAAACTAAAGGGCGAACTAGACCAACAATTTCGAGCGGGTTCGCGAGCGATTTCGCGAAAGCGGCGAAAAACGCAGTAAACGAACTAATCAGTAACAGCAAAACACGAAATAAAGAAAATGTTGAATTTACAGCTCTTGGTGATGAAATCAAAAGGCAGAATAACCTGGCGAACTCTTCGTCTCCTCCGAATAGTCTGACGAAGGAGGAGATGGCGATACAAGGAATGCAAAACATGAAGACTTTCTTGAATAAGTTATTTAAAGACATGGATATGTCGAGTTATACAGCACTCTCGCAATTCTTGGGTAATTCCCCCCCCCAGACGTTTATTGCTGAGGGCTTGGAAGAATATTTAAAAAAAGATAAAAGCTATAAAGCCAATAAAACCAATCTGAACCCTCTTAAGGAGAGAGAAATAGCGACCAACATCCAAAATGAGGTGAACATAGCAATCAAAAAGTATATGTCATATAATCCTAGTGAGAATGATTATAAAGCAGTTAGAGGTCTTGATAGAGACATCGATATTAGGCAAGACTATAATAGCCTGGAAAAAAAGAAGAATGTCTTGAATGAATTCTTTGAAATAAATGAGATTATAGATAGAAATAAATATCCAAACCTCATACATTTCTTAGGTATTCCTCCAACAGGCTCAAGCCAACAGCAATCGATCGATGATACCGGGAAGAGGCAGGCCGCATATCCAGTCGCGTCGCCCAAGTCGCTCTCGGAACTCAAAGCGATGAAGCGCGTGAACAGGGACGCCGCGGCCCGATCACAGAGCAAGACCCTTGTCGTTCGCAGAGGCGCCCGTAACCAGGCCCGTACAGACGCGGCCCGAGCACAGAGCAACACCATTTTAGTTAGCCGTCGAGGCACCAGCAAGACGGATGAGAGCCAAGCTGGTGCGAACGACAATGGGGGGCCGACCATGCGAAGTCGTGGGGGCCCCTCGAGCGGTATCGTCGAGCGATTAGATAATGGATCCAGTGGTGGTGGTAAACTGTCTAAACGAGAAGTCGCTATGAAAGCATTAGAAGCTTATGTTAGATCCAACTAATTTTTTAAGTTCGTTTATATTTATGACCTCAAAAACGATATGAGCTTCCCAAAGGTATTTACAAAAAGACCACTTAAATTCTAAATCGTCGGAGTACCAATTTTTATTTTTAACTTTTTCATATAATGCGAAAGGTAACAAATGTAATTTAGATCGGGGAAGAACATATGCAAGTTGTACCAATTCAGGTAAAGGGTCGGGATTTTTGTTTTTAATAAAACGTGTATTGAAATATGGAATATGTTTAATCAAATCGGTAAGAAGGGGTGGATAATGATATTTATATTTCCAATTCCAGTCAGGACATCCAGATGTATAATATAAACAATTCCACTCTAATCCTTCTAAATAATTTTTACATATAGCTTTTAGTTTTACATCGGTGATGTAGGTATTAAATAATGTTTTATAATACCTATTTTCCCACATATTACATTTAGGATTAATATATTTTTCAACCTGGCGTTCGTATATTGGCATGGACATAAGTTTATTTTCTTTTTCCTTAGGTGTTTTAGTTGGCAATTGTCGTTTTTCAAGCCTACTCCGCTGTTTATATTCCTCTGTTAAGTAATCATACTCGTTATCTGCCAATGATTGTATTAGTTTTCTGAAAAGTTTCCAGTTAATTTCTTTACCATTAAAAATTATTTCATCATTCTTAATGGTAGAAGAGTAATGATTAAGTAATATATCTATACCGTTTGTTCTAATATTAATAGCCGGAAAATGTGGCATAAAATCGTTCCCCAACATTAGACCTAAGAATATGTAGTCATACATTTTTTCTTTGTTGTATGAATCGGTCATATTATAAATAATAGCTTCACCCAGCGTTGATAATTCCAAAACATAATCGTCCTCTTTATCCAAAGCATTGTTGAGTGAATTAATGTAAGTAGGGGTTTCTCTGTAAAGGAATATGTTGCTACAGTACGTAAGATGGTTTAACCCAAGCATGATAAGATCGGCGTCTAAACCATAAACCAGTATATTGCTGTCAAGGTTAATCTTAGATTCTCTTAAATGCTGAAATAATTTGTGTTCTCCTTCACCTGGAGTATCGGACCCCATGTACAGTATGTTTTTGTTTGTAGAGAATTTACCATTAAGTGTTGTATTAAGTTTATTCATAAACTGTGTACCAGGCGTTATCGCAGCAGTACTCCACTTAGGCGTATTGTCTTTATGGATTTTAGCAATAATAGGATCTATGTATTGTGATTTGTACCTTCTAGTACGTTGCTGTTCAAGCTTGGCGAATGGAGCTACACCGTCAAAAGCCACAACAACCTTTGTAGGATTATTGAATAATTCTATGTATTGCAAGATTTTGTGATAAATTTTATCGATAAGCGTAGTTTCGAATAAATCCGTATCTGTAGTGTAATCTACTAGTTTTATAGAATCATAAATTATAGAGTTGCTGTCTAGGTATAAATATTCGAATTTCAAATTCTTTGAAAGTCTTTTAAAAATATTAGGATGATTTTTGATAATATAAGAGTAATAGCTAGGTATTCCCATTAATATACTATTAAACGGGTGTTTAATATGATTCAATTTATTAAAATCGTATGAATTCAATAAATTAAAATTAAAAATCCTTATTTAATACAATGAAAATTAGTGAATATGAAATAAAAATAAGTAAATTTAAAAACATAATAAAGAAAACAATTTTAGCGGTACAAAAATACAAGAGTTTGGATATTATTCTTGCAGGAGAACTGAATAGTACGCTAGAATTTTTAAACGACTTATTTACTAATATTGTTTGTTTAGACACATATACATCTAAGCAGGTGGACGAGCTAGAAACACAATTAATAAATTTAGTCAAAAATTACGGTACAGAAAGTTTAGAGGATTTAATAGGACTAATTTTAGGGAATAATTTTATTGAAGAAATAAAGGATGACGACAAATATGACATTTTGAAAAATTACATACATCCAATCAACTGTAGGCTTATCTCAAAAAATTCGATTACGCCTAATTCTGAAGAACATAAATTAACTAATCTACCAAACTTAACATGTTTAGACAATATTGATTATAATAACAAATTTCAACTACTTGTGTATGGTATTAAAATTGTGTTGATAAATGGTAACAATATTTTGGTTATAAATGGAATAATAGATGACGTGGGAACGATGTTTATAGACAATAAGTTTATTAAATCTAAAGAAAAGAAATTAATTAATATGAAAATAGAGTACGAATATAAACCAATCGAATACCAAAGGTATGTCAAATCTCTGTCTTTAAAAGATATGTTGATTTATAGCGAAGACGAATTAATAGGAAACTTCATCAAATTCCTATCTGATGTAGACGATATAAATAAGGTTTGTTTATCTAATACCATCGAAAATTTTACGAATGATGCACTCTTTAATCAACGAGATATGTTGATTAAATTACTTATAAAAGACAATGCCGAATCCAAATACCTAGCCTATTTGTTGTATGATTTACTTTCAAATGAGAACAATGGAGTGATAGATACATATGAACAAACCTTGTTGTATGATAGTTTGCCTTGGAACCTGCGAAAGTATTTTAACGAGGCCATGAAACAAACGGTCCAGTATACAAATAATTTAAATAATACAGCCAATAACAAGTTGCCATTAGAACAGCAAATATGCTTACTTAAGGTAGATGATTTGGTTAAAGAAAAAGCTATGACGAAATTAAAAGAGGTAAGAAACAAGTCGGAGGATTCCGGTGCCAAGGCCAAATCTTTTTTGGATGGGTTGCTAAAAATACCATTTGGAATTTATTGTGAAGAAAATATATTGAAAACTTCCAAGAATTTGAAGAAGATGCTTTATGCGATAATAGATAAAAACATTAAATTATTCAAATTAGATTATGAGTTGGATAAATCTTTAGTTAAAAATAATTATGAGTTGGAAATTCTTGTAGACAAATTGATAAAAGAGAATCTTTATGAAATAAGCGATGAAAAATTGTATGTTTTTATAGAGTCTATCAAAAAAAGGAAAAGGCCTTATTTAATTAAGATTGTTAATAATATTAATAGTATTATCAAAAAAGAGGGTATTAAGATGGGGAAACTGGTCCAATCAGGTAAAACAAATAAGGAGATATTGCTATTAATATCGGATTTTATAACGAACAATGTTGATACAAGTAAAAAATACTTCTATTTGATTGAAAATGCGGATTTCGATGTTTTGACATTAGAACATACGCTATCGAATGTTAAGTTAATAAAGGATGATGTATTTTTAATCAAAAACTACATAACTAATGTTAGAAAAATTTTGGACGATTCGGTGTATGGTCATACAGATGCGAAAAGACAAATAGAGAGAATAATAGGTCAGTGGATAAACGGAACTAATAGCGGATATTGTTTTGGTTTCGAAGGTCCTCCTGGTGTGGGAAAAACCAGTTTGGCTAAAAAAGGGTTATCTTTGTGTTTAAAAGATATTAATGATAAACCCCGCCCATTTTCTTTTATAGGTATTGGCGGATCGTCTAATGGTAGTATATTGGAGGGCCACAGTTACACATATGTGGGTTCTACGTGGGGAAAAGTAGTTGATATATTGATTGACAGTAAATGCATGAACCCCATAATTTTCATAGATGAATTAGATAAGATAAGCAAGACGGAAAATGGAAAAGAGATAATAGGTATACTGACCCATTTAATAGATCCGACGCAAAATGATAAATTTCAAGATAAATACTTCACAGGTATAGATTTGGATTTATCAAAGGCTCTATTTGTTTTTTCATATAACGATGTCAACCTGATAGACAGAATATTGTTGGATAGAATACATAGAATTAAATTTGATTTTTTATCATTAAACGATAAAATAGAAATAGTTATGAAGTTTATACTGCCGGAAATTTACGCCAAAATGGGGTTGGAGAATATAATAGACGTCGGTAGCGAGGTTATTGAATATATAATAGAGACATACACTAACGAACCTGGTGTAAGAAAGTTGAAAGAACTGCTTTTTGAAATTTTGGGAGAGATTAATATTAATATTTTAAAAAAGGCGGAAAATTATGATATACCCATTAAAATAACAAAAGACGATGTTAAAGGTAAATATCTTAAATCACATAATTATATTATTAACAAAAAGGTAGGAAGCGAAGGCAGGGTAGGAGTAATAAATGGTTTGTGGGCAAATAGTGTTGGCTCGGGCGGTATTCTTTCAATTGAAGTTTCAATGTTCCCTTCTACAACACTAATGGAATTTAAATTGACGGGTTTACAGGGGGATGTTATGAAAGAAAGTATGAATGTAGCAAAGACATTGGCGTGCAATCTTACTGAAGACGGAATATTGAAAGAGTATATAGAAAGAACCAAGAATTTACATATGCAAGGTATACACATTCATTGCCCGGAAGGAGCAACTCCAAAGGATGGTCCATCGGCCGGTGCAGCAATTTGTCTTGCTATATATAGTTTGATTAACAATAAGAAAATTAGAAGTGATGTGGCCATAACGGGAGAACTCAATCTTCAGGGAGAAATAATGGCGATTGGTGGATTGGATTTAAAAATAACGGGAGCAATTAAAGCAGGTGTAAAAGAAATACTTTACCCTAAAGATAATTCTCAAGATTACGAAGACTTTGTAAGTAAAAACTCTTCAAATTTAGAAAACATAAGATTTGTGGCAATAGATAATATTAAAGATGTTATTAATATTATAATGTTATAGTATATATATATAATGACAGAGACACCAGGTGACGTAGCTAAAGACGTTGCACAAGTTAAAAACGCCGCTAAAGATGTTGCAGGTGCCGCAGCGTCGGCCGCAGCACCGGCAGCCGCTAAAGTCGAAAGTAGAATTAAACAGTTTACGAAATATACAGTAAATTCTCCTATGTTAATAGGTATATTTTTGATAGTAGCATCCTTTATAAATAAGGATCTTAAAGGTATTATGTGGCTAACAGGGGCTTTTATTTCAACAGTATTTACTCAAATACTATTAAAATTATTTGGTAGAAGAAGAAAGAAAGAAGAGGTAAAAGATTGTGTTGGAATCTTTCCTGGAGATACTAATCCGGCTCTTTCTGGAAATATAATTGCTTATACCTTATCATATATGTTATTTCCTATGATGAGATTGGGTGTTATGAACTATCAAATTGTGTCAACACTCGTTACACTATATGGATTATCAAGTTATTATAGATTGTCGAGTGAGGGTGCTTGTAGAGCCTTAGCACATGAAGTCATATTAATAGGTATATCTGGTTTTCTAGTAGGCTATATGTGGTACAAAACATTAAGAGATAACGGGCAAGAAAATTTACTTTACTATACTGAACCTTTAAGTAACAGCGACGTTTGCACGCGGCCAAAAAAAACTCAATTTAAATGTAAAATGTATAAGGATGGTGAAATAGTAAATTTTGTTACAATTTAAAAGGCAAATTTACTGTAATTTTTTTTTAAAAAGACATTTAATCTCTGAATGACCCTCTCTCTTCCTAAAGTATCCATTAACAATCTTTGGTTGTTGATTGGTTTCATAAACACACGTTGAAAATTTATGACAACATTTTTGAGCACGGCATTTTCGTATACCTTTAGATCTTCACGGTTGTACACTTTTTTACCGGTTTTAACATTCACGATGTTATGAAACACCCAAAGCATATCAATAAAATCTTGTTTACTTTTAATTTTGTTGAAATCTTTACTTGTTATATATTCTTTTGCATGCTTTTGGCAGTAGGGACATGGTAAAACAGAACACGTTTGTTTAAATATGTCAATAAGCTCTAATTTCACGCTGTCAAATTCTTCTTCCTTTACTTTAAACGACAATGAATGTAAAAGTAACCAAGTAGATGGCCCCCATTTAATACTCATTATACTAATATAATATAAAGAATTTTTTATTCAAATATGTATGAATTATACTATAGAAGACAATTTATGCTTTTTGGAGGAATTAGCTAAAACATTAAAAGACAATCCTGTAGAAGAGAATGAAGTATGTTTAATAAGTGGTGCAGAACTGGAGAAAAAGCATGTCACCCTTAATTGTGGCCACAAATTCAATTATAAAGACATATACAACGAGGTTGTATACCAGAAGAAAACAAATTTGGACCCAAGAAAACTTGCTATCAGCGAACTAAGATGTCCGTATTGCCGGTTTGTTCAATCAAAACTTCTTCCACAGTTTAAAGGGTTTTCTAAAGTTACTGGTGTGAATGCTCCTGAAAAATACTGTATGTATATGTTCAAATGTACATACAAAGATCGAAATAATGTATTGTGTGATTTACCGTGCAATGACGAATTTTGTAATAAACATAAGAAAATAAAACCTAAATGTGCGTGCAAAACTAAAACAGGTACTATGTGTAAAAATGGCGGCGATGAATACTTTAACTTAAAGTATCTGGGTAAAGACAAAATAATATTATGTAAAACACACCATAACTTGTATAGAAAAAACGTAGTTTTATATGAGAATGGAAAAATAAATGATATGGAACAGATTACTAAAATAATTTAAAATATTATTATTATAAGTAATAATGAGTGAAAAAGCTAAATTAATTGAATTAGTTAGAAACTGGGTATCACACGACGATAAGATAAAAACATTACAGAAAGAACTGAGTATTCTTAGGAAAGATAAAAAGGTGCTAACAGAGAGCCTGACGACAATAATGAAATCAAATAATATAGATGAGTTTGATATCAATAATGGAAAATTAATTTACACAAAATCTAAAAGTAAAGCCCCATTAAGCAAAAAACATTTGCTGAATAGTTTAACTGATTTCTATAAAAACGATCTTGAAATGGCGGATCAATTAACTAAATTTATAATGGATAGTAGATTGGAAGTGACAAAAGAACAAATTAAACATAAAGATTAATATTATCCTAATATATAAATGGATGATATTAATTTCTATACAAAGACGATAGCAAGAGACGATTATGGCAGTAGAAGTATAGTTTATCCTATCGAACTTAGTATGAAACCTATAAAACCAGGGAGCCAATACAACAAAACCGTGTTTTGTATCTACACTATTAACTATGAAGGTTTGCTGCCTTTTTTGCAATACCTTTTGTATAAATATCCAGAAGGCGATACCTTATATTTTCCATTTATCGAGAGTAAAGCATCGGAGACAGGTTTTTTAAAGAAGGTATTGAAAGACTATAAATATAAAATTGTTGGTAAAAAGTTGTTTCAAGGTAAACTCTTGGTTTACGTTAATGTTGAGAACGAAAAAACAGAGTTGACTAAGCATCAGGCTAAGGATATGTGGTGGTGGAGTACGATAGACGAGATTGTGAATATTAAATCCGTGCTTGCATACAAAATACACAAGTCTGTTGTCGACGTATTCTACAATAACAATGATATGTGTTTTTTACTTTATGGCAATGATGAAAAGATTTATACACCGTCGGTTTATTATAAAGGAGGCGATAAAATAGAAAGCACATACTTTCAAATGGTATATGGTTTTTTTAGAAGTACTATATGGAATGGGCTGGGGCCGTTTTACAGTTTTTCAAGTTATGATTCGGCATTGCCGCTTTCTATTAAATATACGGCGTATATAGGCGACCAAGGAAATACTAAAAGCAAGACTGGGGGTATCATTAGATTAGTGGCATTCAATAATAATATGAAGGTATTTTTGAATTCCATTAGCGATAAAGAGAATAAATTTAGTGATGTGGAACTGGTAAAGCTTGAAGATAAAGATTTTCCAGAGGCCAGTAAAGAAAAAATTAGGAAGTTCAGGCGGATGAAAGACTTCGATGGCGATTGGAGCATAAATTTCGACTCGGCAATGATAGGAAATGTAGTCGAAAATAATGAAATACTTTATGATGGTAGAACTAATTTTAATGTAAAAGATGCAAATAATGTCTTGATGATAAGTTATAGCGAGATAAGCAAGGAAAATAAAAATCCATTAATGTTATAATATAAATTGAAAGGTAAATAAAGTTATAAGTTTATAACAAACAATGGAGAACAGAATAAATACGAAAGCATCAAACCATATTAGAGACGTCAAGTCAGAGATGTTAGAACTAATAAACAGTGTTAAAAAGGGTATCGAAGAAGAAACCCTTAAAAATGATGATACGGTTCTGGATGAGTTAATTAAACATGTAAATTCTATTAAGCCTATGGTATTATCGAAAGAAGATTTTATGAAGAGGAAGCGCAGCAAAAATAGTGTATGTTTATCTGATAGATGTATGGCCAAAAGAGCGAATGGAGAACAGTGTTCTCGTAGGAAAAAGGAGAATTGCAATTTCTGTGGCACACACATTAAAGGAGTTCCACACGGGGTTATAACGACGGAGACTTCGGAAGTCTTAACTCAAAAAGAGGTTTGGTGCGAGGATATTGGAGGAATTATTCAATATATAGACACCGACGGAAATGTTTATAGTCACGAGGATGTTATTAAAAATGTTGTAAATCCTAGTGTTATAGCAAAGTATGAAATTAGGGATGATAAATATTATATCGTAAATTAGTTATTATGTAATTATTATTATTAATAAATATATTTATATGGATGAGGATATAAAATGCTTTTTGAACAAGATAGGCTTGCCGATCGAAGAAGAATGTGATTTAGAAAATCAGTTGGTTCCAAGAGAGATGTTTTTGGATAAAGCTATATACAAAAAAATCTATGATGAAATACCAGTTCTAAAAAATTATATAAAATCTTCAAATAATACTTGTTTACATAAAAACGCAGAGGTCAGTCAGCGATGGCCTTTACTAAATATAACCAGACAAATTCTTAAAAATTATAACTATAGAATGACCCCTATAAGAAAAGCAGAAGGCTATGCAGAAGATGGTTCAAAAATATATAAAAGATATTTTTTAATCTCTAATTGCGATGTATCAAATAATACTTTATGTGAAGAATAACTAATGAAACCTGTGTTGTTATTAGCTATTTTATCAAATACTTTTGCATTCAATCCCATATATAAAAATTTAGCGATCCCAAATAAACTCTTGATTAAAGCTTCGGTTTCCAATATAGCCATGCACGGTATGACTGACATATTTCGCAAAGGTATAGCTGAGAAATATTTCACTAGTTATTGTGCTATAGCTAAATTAGAACCTAGGCATAGGTTTTATGCTCTTTTTGTGGCTTCAATATACCACATAAGAAACGACATAGGCTTGTTTCCGTCGATATTATTGCATTATTTATGGGTAATAAAACCTATAACATCGCTAATGTATTTATCATTTGTTCATGTTCCCCTACATTATATCGAAACCTGTCGCAATAACGTACCGATAAAATACATTGTATTTTTGAATTTGTTAGGTATATTGTTAACTTTTTTACCGTTTGATAAGTTGACAAATATAGACGATCTATGGTGGGTTTGGATAGTGTTGGGTCATATTATGGTTGTTAAATAAATTATGTTCCATCATCGCCCGGCAATTTCTTATTGGGTGGGGCACAGCACATACATTTGTATGAGTTCATATTGAAATGAGAACTTAGAAGTTTACCAGGTCCAACAGGCATTATATAATAATTAAATAAAATATTAACAATATGTAAATGCAAATTTTATCGTTGCTTTTTTTGCTTGTTCCTTCTGTCGACGGATTTGGAAGTTCTTCTCGTAATCGTTCCGCTGGTAGTTTTATTACTATGAAAGTAAAAAAAAATGCTGCCACAGAACATTCGTCGCTATATCTTCCAAAAAACTCTAATCAGCAATTGTATGTTGATAAACTTAGTGATCCTAAAACAGAACTGGTTATAGGTGTAGGACCAGCAGGAACAGGCAAAACTTTATTTCCTTGTCAAGAAGCGGTCAGTCAAATGATTAATTTTGATAAAAAAATTGTTCTAACACGTCCATTAGTGTCTGTAAATGAAGATATAGGGTTTTTACCGGGAAACATCAATAGCAAGATGGATCCTTGGGTTAGACCTCTTTTAGACATATTAGAAGAATATTATTCTCCACCACAAGTAGAAGACCTATTAAGCTACAAAAAAGTTGAGATAGTACCTCTAGGATTTATGCGTGGAAGAACTTTCAAAAATTCATTTATAATAGGAGACGAAATGCAGAATACAACGCCAGAACAATTATTTATGCTGCTTACTCGAATTGGAGATGGTTCTAAAATGGTGTTAACCGGCGATTTGGCACAATCGGATGTGTGTGATAGCGGATTGAAGGATGCGTTCAACAAACTTACATCATACTATAATGACGACGAGGATCTAATGAGTGCTGATGGAATATCTGTAGTAAAATTCGATATTGATGATATTTTAAGACACAAGCTAGTATCAAAAATAGTCGATGTTTACAATAATTAAAATAAATGGAATTATTAAACCAATTTAAGAAAAAAACAGAAGCTTACATTATGTTGGCTTTTATAAACAACCATGTATCGTCGATGACCAAAAATTTCAGTAAAACCGATCTTAAATGGCGAAAGAAGAATGCAAACTCTACGATGATAGGATTATCTTGCAGCATGTTTCTGGTTCCTACACTCGTTTTAAAGCGGGCGAGTTTTATGCAAATACTATTGGAAGTCTTGTTTTACTCGCAAACCGCCTTATCTCTTGCTTCCGACTGGTATTATAGTGGGGTAGATCATTGGACACATGGCGCAGATAGATGGCATGCTACATTATTTTTTTCGTTGCAGTGTATCTTTACAGCAAAAAAGATACATATATTGTGGCCGTTAATGTCTGCTCCAGCAGTTTATTGCTGGTATTTAGGAAAACAGGCTGTTAAGGAGAGAAAATGGGATGATTATGTACTGTGTCATACTATGTGGCATTGTGTGGGAGCAGGAATAATATGTCCCTTGTCTGTTTGGTTATCTTTTTATACCCCTTGAATTGTTTTTTTTCATAATAACTGATTGATATGGGGTTAAACTGAATTGTGCCCAGTGCCATTCTTCTGGCCATGGAAAATCTTTAGGGCAAGGTTTGGGAACAAAATTAAGTATGCGTTTACGCTCTTCGATGTCTTCCTGATCATAGTTTATGATACAGTGGATTTTCTGGGCGTGAGATATATTTTTTGAAGTGACGCCATTAATTAGCGTAATCGGTTCTTGTCGTTCCGTATACATTTACATATCACAAATATATATATTGTAAATTCAATTTAATATAATCTAATATAAAGTATTATGACTGCCATACTTTATATTAATGATGTTGAAGTGGATGTTTCTAAATTTAAACATCCTGGCGGAAATGTGATTTCATACTACTATGGTCAGAATGCGACACACGTATTCAACGCGTTTCATCATAGAAGTTCTAAAGCCCAGCGGTTGTTGAAAAGTATGATGAAACAAGATTCTGCCATTTTGATCTACAATAATAACGAGCAAGCAATGTTAGATGATTTCAACGCTTGGCGGTTGTCTTTGATTAAAAGAGGGTTTTTTGAGCCATCAATTGCGCATGTTTTATACAGATTATTAGAATTATTTAGTATTTTCTGTTTTTCCACATACTTATGTTATTTACAATACTGGAGGTTTTCAATAATAGGATTTGGTTTGTTTGGCGGCAGATGTGGATGGGTCCAACACGAAGCCGGTCACGGGTCTTTTACCGGTACTCCCTGGGTCGATAAACACATACAAAAAATGGTTATGGGGTTTGGGTTATCTACCTCTGGGAAGGTGTGGAATAGTATGCACAACAGACACCACGCCTGTACGCAGAAAGTGGGTTGTGATGCGGATTTAGACACGGCACCCTTTGTGGCGTTTTACAATAAGGCTGTGGAAAATGGTAGAAGTAAAAAATATTCGAAGTTATGGCTAAGATGGCAGGCGGTTACGTTTTTACCTATTACAAGCGGTATTCTAGTTATGATGTTTTGGATATTTATACTACATCCTTACAAAGTTGTAAAAGATAGAGATTATATACAGGGTGGTTGGATATTATCGTCACATGTATTATTGTCTGCTATATACTCGCATTATTTAAATTGGAACTGGTTTCAAGGGTGGTGTGCATTCTTATTGACTAAATGGGTGGCCAGCGTATATCTATTTGGGCACTTTTCAACAAGCCATAGTTTTTTAGACGTAGTTGAAAAGGGGTCTTATCCAAACTGGGTAGATTATGCATTGAAACATACTGTGGACATAGATACACAGAATGCTTTTGTTTGTTGGATTATGGGTTATTTAAACTGTCAATGTGTCCACCACCTTTTTCCTCAAATGCCGCAATTCAGACAGCCTATCGTTAGCAAAGAATTGGAGGTCTTTGCAAAAAAATGGAACAAACCTTATACGGTTATAAGCTATATTGATGCTTGGAAATTAACACTTAAAAACCTTAACAACATAGGAATACACTACCACGAGCTATAATGGCATAGTCCACATCTTTCTAGGGTTTATACCGCAGTTGTTACAGGTGAACATTTCCAGTTCCAGCTGCTTCGGGTGTCCGCACATACAATCACGGAGTTTACAGATATATGGTATATCTTCTGTTGCGGTACCGCATTGACATCTGCGAATACGATATATTTGCGTCATTTTTGGTAGATACTCTGATTCTATAATTTTGTAACCGGCAACGGTCCATCTAATGCTTTTATAGAGTGCTTTGTTCTTCTGCCATTTATCTTGGTGTTCGCTAAATAGGTGAACTTCTTCGTTTATTTCTTTCCAACCGACTTTTTTCCGTTCTTGAATAATAATATCATTCAAATATGATATTATTTTATAAAAAATATCCATAGGAATGTCTGTCATTTATTTTAATTTACAAAAGCAATATCTTTTAATATCATTTTTTCACCGTTAAAGGCCACCTTAGGTTTTTTGGCTTTTTCTATTATACAAAGGTCTAAGTTTTTGAGGACATGTCTGCACCACACTACTTTTGTAATCTCTTTAGGATGACATTGAATACACTTTAAATACTCGTTTAACTCTTTCTTGCATTCGGTCATTATTATTAATAACAGCGATTTATCTTTAAATTGATACAATAAAAAATGTCCTGTTTCTGGGTTTTCAGTTGTTTTCAATTGTTTCTGATTTTTTCTTTTTCGATTATTCCTGCTCTAAGACCCTCCCCACGCCAGACCTATGCCCCCTGCAAAACCGCAAAATAAGCCGACTTCTTGAAGATTCGAATGACGCGATGGGTATCGTCCTGAATTTCCACATCCATGTTCACAGAGAATACCTTGCGAATTATGGCAGTCTTCCCGTCGTCTGATCCGTCAAGGTTGATATTGAGCTCTCTCCTACCCATTCGAGTACGACGATCTTGCTCTTCAGGGCCGCCGCCGACGGCCACACGCCCTTGCCCCAGGTCGAATACGATGATCGCACCGACTACACGCCCGGCCTCTTGATCGGCGGCTCGACGCTGCTGCCTTCTCTCGAGAGCGGCCCTGTAGTTAGTGTATCGCTGCCGATTCGCAGCTTGCTGCTCGCGCTCGCGCTGAGCAGACGCGATATCATCGGTGATGCGCTGAGATACACGATCAGCAAACCGCTCCACGTCTCCGGATCTCAAGATCAGGTTGAAGAGCCCAGCAGGCTGCCGCGTGGCCGTTACGTGATCGCGATACCGCGATACGGCCCTTTGAAGCGCGTACCACTGCATGTGCCTCGCATTGTCCACACGGTCATGAACAATATCGTCCTCCAGTCCGTCGTCGAGTGCATCGCTGATCCGCTCAAGAAGCGGATCTAGGTTGGAGGCAAACGAAGGAAACCTAATCGCCTGAGCCACAGCCACTACAAGGGGATGAGCATCTCCCTCCACGATTTGCGAGAGGGGGGCTGAAGAGTAGCCTGCTTGGTCCATAATAGGAGTTCTGCACAAAGGACACCCACTACTCTTAGTCAGGTGCTTCGCTAGACAAGTGAGGCAGAACACGTGCCCACATGCCGTCTTCGATACCCCCTTGTCAAGGATCGGCTCGTAGCAGACGGGACACTCCTCCTTCGCGTCAGCCATTGAGAATGCTTGGGTACTTAATGGGTGTTTTTTTTGCTGATAAGTCTTCTCCTAAAAAAGTATTTCAATTTTTTTTAAATGATGCTTTTTGGGGGGTAAGGGGGGGAACCCCCCCGCGAGTATAAAAAGGTATGTGATAAGTAATAAATGGTAGATGAATAAAAAAATTGAAATAGTAATTGGTGTAAAGAAGTAGGTGTATTTTGGTATATCATAATCAAATAAAATGTCAAGTGTGAATCTGAGCGGTGTTTGCGAGAAGCATGTTTTGGCGATGACGCGTGATTATGCGGAGTCAGTGCTTCTTGCGGCAGCGGAGAAGTACGGTTTCGATGGGGCTGAGGCTTTGGCGTGCCTTCTGTCGAATAAGACAGAAGTGGTGCGTGAGAAGAAGGTGAAGAAGGTGACAGAGAAGAAGAGCGTTGAGAAGAAACCGCAGACAGTTCTGCCATTCTGCGGCGAAGTTCAGTCAGACTGCTGCAAGGCAATTCGGCTGAACCACAACCTCTTCACGCAGTGCACCAACTCTCCTGTGGAGGGCGAGTTCTGCAAGACCTGCAACGGCAACGCCGCGAAGAACGACGGGAAACCGACGTACGGAACGGTGGAAGATCGCATGAATGTAGGCCGTATGGAATACTCCGTGGGCGGAAAGAAGGTTGTCCGTTACTCGCGGGTTATGGACAAGCTCAACATCACTCGCGATCAGGCCGAGAAGGCGGCCGCTGATATGGGCGTTGTTATCGCTGAAGACCAGTTCGAACACGAGATCGTCAAGAAGGGGCGTCCGTCCAAGTCCGCTGAGGTTTCCGATACGGAGTCTGAGACCTCGCAGAAGGAATCGAAGAAGGCGGGTCGCCCGAAGAAGGCGATGAAGGCGGTTAAGTCCACTACGGGTGACGATCTGATCGCTTCTTTGATCGCCAATGCTGCGACCACCGAGGCTGCGACCACCGAGGCTGCGACCACCGAGGCTGCGACCACCGAGGCTGCGACCACCAAGGCTGCGACCAAGTCGGAGAAGAAGCCCACGAAGACGGATATTACTAAGGCTTCGGTTTCGCTCCTCAAGGAAATGTGCTCCGCCGCTGGCGTCGAGGAGGCGAAGAAGGCTGAAATGCAGAAGAAGCTTCGCCTTCACTACGGCTACGATTCCGACGAGGAGAAGAAACCGGCGGCGGTTTCCACCCCCGCACCGGCGCCCGCTCCGGCGGTCGAGGAGGAGGAACTCCAGCACGAGGAGCACAAGGAGGAGGAGCCCTCCAAGGAGGAGGAATCCGACGAGGAGAATGTCGAAGTCGAACTCTGGACTCACCCCAAGACCGGAGAGAAGTACCTCATCGACAGCAGCGACAACATGCTCTATGCCATCGAGGACTACTCGCCGGTCGGCATTTGGAACCCTGAGACCGAGAACATCGACGAGATCGAGGATGAGGATGAGGATGAGGATTAGGATGAGGATGAGGATGAAGATTAGAAACACGGAATAAGCAAAAAAATAAAAACCCAGAAACAATTGAAAACAACTGAAAACCCAGAAACAAGACATTTTTTTATTGTCACCCATTTCTCATTATGTCACCCATTTCTGACTTACCATATATACATTTATGGGTGCTAAAATATAAAATTGAAATACTTTCCCCTAGAAAAGTATTTTAAGGAAAGACAAAGAACTATATACAAGAAATCGCTAGATTATGGCCTACACAATGAAGACCTGTTTGCCTTGTGAGGTGGTTTCTAAGATCGTAAATCTAGGCTCCGAGTTGAAGATTAAGGAAAGACTCAAGAATGGATGGGCTATCATTCATGACGAGATGATGTGGCGCGAATCGCATGTCTACAGTTGTGCCCACCATTTCTGTGACGTGCAAGATTGTAACTGTTACCATCGATACCCAGGTTTCCTGCTTAGGCGCGTGGACAGCGGCGCCTGGCTGCCTGGTCTGGGAGAAACTCGCTATGGCCCCGGCGGAGGAAATGTGGCTTGGAATGAACCAGAGGTCTCTAATGCCGTCTGGTTTGATTTAGAGGCGAATGAAATGGGGCTTTTGAACAGCAATATTCCTGTGGCACCTCTCCCTGTAGTAGACTAATAAACTCTTGAAAAACCCAAAAAAACCAGAAAAAACCCAGAAAAAAAATGTTTTTTTATTAGCACCTATTTCTAACTTTAATCCGCAGTCTTATCGTTGAAGGTCTCCACAATCTCTCGTTTCGTCTCCTGTAGATTCGTGCTGTGGGCTTCTATGTTTACTGTGGAAGAACCAAAATTCTTCATAGTAAACCTAAACACGTCAACCGCCGCATCTTGACCAATGCGATGACACCTGGCTACAGCCTGATCCTCAATAGCAGGGTTCCAATGAGGCGATACGAAATACACCTCCTTGAACTGCTGCAAATTCAGACCTTCGCATCCAGTCTGAATCTGCAGAATCAAGACGTCACAGACGTTATCAAGAATCTCATTTCTCTGGTTATGCGAAGTTCGACCATCAAAGGTCTTCACATCTAAACCCAGTTTAGATAGTCTCGACTCTAGAATGTCGATCTCACCGCGGAAATGGCAGAAGATAAGTTTTCCACGACCGTTGTCCTTTCGATCGCTAATGGTTTTAACCACCTGATCAATCTTGCTGCTGCTCTCTATCGCCTCCAAAAACTCGGGGTCATCCTCCACAACACCCTCCTTTACAAATTTCTCGATTGCTTTTTTAACGAGTTGAGGATAAATGCAAGCCTGGCGTGCCCTGATGAGATAGGGAAGAATGCTTTGTCCGGTTCCTCCCATCGCATAAATCGACGGTTTGATGCTGCCGGTAGCCTTGTTAACCTGCGCAAAAGACAACAAAGAATGGATTTGCTCGGACAAATCACGCTCCTTTTCACATTTCCACTCGGCTTCCTCAATGTGAAGATTCACCGGGGGCAAGTCCAATCCAGCATCCTTCTTTGTGCGTTTAAGCATGTAATTATTAACAATCCAATTTAGCGAATTGTCGTCAGTGTAAACATCTTTTTTAATACCCATAATTTCACACAGCGCATAGAGGTCAGACATCCTATTCTGAATAGGCGTTCCCGTGATCAACCAGCGAATATCACACTTCAACTTGTTTACCCCAATAAACCTCGCAGTTCCTTCGTTACGAAGATGATGTGCTTCGTCGAAGATAATTCGCCCCCAATTATACTCATACAAGAAGTTGTGGATAGTTTCGTCGTATTTGTTTTTTCTCGAAAGGGTCTTTCCGTAAGTCGTAATAACAACGTCGGCATCTTCGATTCTTTTATGCATAAGATTCTTGATTAAACCCTGTTTGAAATCATGACGATAGTCAAGCCCGGTCATCCCCAGTTTTTCTGCTTCTCCGTAAGTGGCTGCTTTTTTATAAGATTCGTACCTGCTGTAGGCTTTACACCCCTTAGTCTTGGGATTTCTTTGGTCGAATTCCATGGGTCCATCCTTGTTCTTGGCATGATTTTCCAGGAAGTTCTTAGTCTTCTTATCCTGCACATTGAAATGGGAGACAAACAAATCCAAACCATCGCACTTATCTGCAAGGATTTTATGCCACTGTTCCAATAGCGCAAGCGGAAGAACAATCAAGGTTTTCTTACCAGGGTTTTCAATCATAGTTCCAAGCATAATGTAGGTCTTCCCAAGCCCCATTTCATCGGCGATAAGTCCGCCCCTACCATTCTGCTCGTTTCCCACACAGAACTGCACACCCTCGATTTGGTGTGGTTTCCTGGTTAGGCCCGTCTCCGCAAGCCACTTGTCAAAGCGTGGAGTTTCCATTTACTATGGATCTTTACTTATTCACTCAGTTTTAGCATCAGATAAAGCATTACATCAAAAAGTATTTCAATTTTTTTTTGTAATTTCTTTTATGAGATAAGTCATTTATGGGTGATGAATAAAATAATTGAAATGCTAATGAGAATAGTAAATGAAGATGAAAGAAAGGATTACTGAAGAATAAAGAGAACAAAATGTCGAGCAACTGGGAAGTTACTGGCACAGTCGATCTTCTTATGGAGTGCGGAATGGCGGTCGGCCACCCGTGGTACGAGAGGACGCACGATACTTTGACGTGGTTTGCGGGTGATGTTCACGGCGTGAGCAGCGTGTGCGAGCTCGTTGGCGAGGGTCTCAATGCCAAGTTCGTCAAGGCTCTCAAGGCCAAGTACCCCGAGTATCCGGCTGTTCTTCTCCGGAAGATGCGGAACTTCCTTCTCGAGCTTAAGAAAGATACCGCGGAGTTCAAGCCCAAGAACACGAAGCGCGGGCGCCCTTCGCGCTTTAGCGATGATATGTCTATTTATTGGAACACGAAGGAGAATCCCCACAAGCCTCAGTCCGCGAGTTGGTGTATGTGGGAGGCGGCGCAGGGGGCGCAGACGCGTAAGGAATTTTTGGAGCGTGCGGGCGTGAAAAGCACTCTTCCTGGCCACGATACGCCTCGCAAACCCACCTCGAAATACTTCAACGAGCTTTACCAGTGCGGTCACATTATGTTTCTGCTTGACCACGAGTACGAGACGTACATTAGCAAGAACAAGTAATAAATAAAAAAAACCCATAAACAATATAAAAAACAAAAACCCATAAAAACCTGTTTTTTTTATTTTCTTCACCCATTTATAAAAAAAATTGAAAAGCATTTGAAAGCATTAGAATATAGGTATTGAGAAAAATGACTACAACTACTGATCTTAAGATTAATGAGCCGAGCCTTTGCATTCCTCGTGTCTTTGCCAACATCACAGACGAGCGTGTTTGGGGTGTATTCAATGAGCTGAATATTGGTGAAATTGACCGCATCGATATGGTGCATAAGGAAGGCACCAATAACAATGTATCCTATCAGCGTGTTTTCGTACATTTCAAGATGTGGTATTCGACACCCGAAGCTGCGGATGTACGTAAGCGTCTTGTGAAGGGAGACGCGATCAAGATTGTGTATGACGATCCTTGGTATTGGAAGGTTTCGGCGAGCCATTCAAAGCGTCCTCGTGCGGCAGGTGAGCGTAAGCCACCGCGTATCGAGTTTACAGATAAGGCACCCATTACGCCTGTGCGTGTTGTGAAGGATCCTCTAAACGAAGGGCTTTCTGCTGAAGCGGCAGAGAAGCTCAGTGCTATGATGGATGATGGGTGGAGCCGTCCTCCTGCGCCGACGAAACTTAAGATCTCTCGTAGTAGGTTTGGCGATGGGATCAGCGATGAGCCGATGACGCCGGCAATTCCTAAGATGTCTTGGGCTGATGTGCAGCAGCAGGAAGAAGACGCAATGGCTTAAACAATAAAACAAAAAAAACGCGCGCGCGATATAAAAAAAAATACAAGTCAAATAGATTGTTATAGTTTTGTTATAGAATTGTTATAGAATTGTTATAGATTGTTATATATTCGGTCAGCATCGGCTGAATATAGGTTCCATAAGGAATTTAACGACTAGATGCCAAAGCGATAGCGTATCGTTTTGATCATACAACCGGCCTCTTGCCTTAGTATGATGGTCGGGTGTTTCTCCTTAAATCACAAGTCCTCCCATAGAAGTGGAGGTGAACCTGCGCCAAGATGAAGGCAATTAATTGACGGCCTAGACCAAACTAACCGATAATGTAGGGGGAGGTCTGTCTTAGGTGACCATAAACCCGAAAGGGTCCCGAATGCTTAAAACCAAGTACACTTGGTAGTGTCTTTTGGCACAATTACACACGAGCACGAGGGGGGGAGTATTGGCGACTGGGTGAGAATCCCAGATGCGTTTGTTTAAACGTATGCGCTTGTGATAAATTCCAGACATCAGATAGGAGTAAGTAATCATTATACTAAACCTTTAGTATTAGTATGATGGAGTGAAAGATTCTGAAACTATCGTCGGATCCCGAAAATATGGAATACCATCGCCATGGTGGAGATATAATTATAAAGTGCTGTTTGAGTGTAGCCATTCAACTCCGATACACACAATAGGGACGCCTATTGTCCTGGGGAAAGCTCGGGTGGAGGGAAAAAAGTTCGATCGTCCGGAGGTAGCTCCTCACAGCGCTTTCGCTCTTTTTTCTTTTTAACACCCATTTCTCATTATATCACCCATTTCTGACTTAGCATTATAGTAAGATTATCGTATATATATGTTTATACATAGTAAAAACATATTTATATGTTGGGAAAGTATTTGACCCCCCTAACCGTTCAACGGTTAGGTCGCGGACTATTAACGCTTACGTTGCGTACGCCTACGTCGTGTACGCCCGCCCCAAGCGGTTAGCGGCAGCAACCGAGTTGAAGCAGGCGGGCTTCGCGACGCCGACCTAGTCAAAGCAGGCGGCGACCGAGTTGAAGCAGGCGGGCTTCGCGACGCCGACCGACGCGTCGGACGCAGATTCGATTTTCGGCGATCCAGCTGGCGTTGGGTAATTTCGCGGCAGTCGATCCTGTCCTTGGGGTCGATCAAGTCCCAGCACGTGGACGTGCGGTTGTCTAATCCTTCAAACCGCTTCTCCCCCCGCCTTCGCCCCCGAGCCGCCACCGCGCGAGCGAGGCTCTGGACGTCGGTCTCGAACAATCTCCGACGCTCTTCCGGATCCGCGCGCTCGCGTTCGAGAGCCTTAAAACGAGCCTCTCTCTCTCTCGCCGTCATGGGCGGGGGCGTGCGCGGCGCTCGCGACCTCGCATTTTCCGAGTGCACGAGGCCGACGCGGCGGCCGTCGCGTCGGCGCTCGACGTCGAACCCACGCATGCGGGTGAAGAGCTTATCGGGAGCGATGCGCTCTGCCTTACGCACGTTGACCTGGTCGACCGTTACGGTACCACCTCTAAATTTTCTAAGAGACTTTCTACGCCTTTTTTTAGTATATTTTCTAATCACCATTTTATATATAAATACATATATTTTTATATATAAACATCAATCATTTCTCAGTAAGGATACGGTTTTTAAAACAAATTCCTCAGTAATATTACCTAAAGCATCAAACAAAACATTCTGTGCAAGTTTAAGTTCTTTATTAACATAATCCATCGTAGGCATATTTAACGCACTTTTCTCTTGATAAGAAGCGATCGTCGAAAGATAATCAGCCCCAGCTCCAACAGGTTTCACCGCAGGCATACCCGCATCAGCAGGCTTCGCCGCAGGCATACCCGCATCAGCAGGCTTCACCGCAGGCATACCCGCATCAGCAGGCTTCGCCGCAGGCATACCAGCAGCATGAACAGGCTTCACCACAGCCTTCACCGCAGGCATACTCGCAGGAGCAACAAGACCGCCCATGCCTATAGACGAAAGATAATCGCCCCCATTAGCACCTAATTGGCGGGGTTTGACATAAGCAGTAGAAACAAAGGGACCCGAATTGGCAATAAAGGAAAGATAATCATCCGTCGCCGCTTTCCGGAAATCCACCTTTAAAGGCTTTATTGTAACAAAAGAACTGGCTTGCATAAGCAACGTTTGAACTAAAAATATTTTACAGAAACCCATAATTAAAGTATACTGTATACTCTTTAATTATGTTTAACAAATTAAATTGATTAAAAATAAATTATCTTAGCGTTAAGAAATGACTAGCAAATTCGCACAAAAATTCAACATAGCAATCCGTAGAGCCGAAGAAATGATAAACGAAGAAAGGCGCCACAACGAAGCGCAGCACATGGAAGCGCAGCACATGGAAGCGCAGCACATGGAAGCACGGCACATGGAAGCGCAGCACATGGAAGCACGGCACAACGAAGCACGCAAGGACTTAGCCTTCTGGCAACAACAAGATTTAAGCCACGATTACCGTGAAACAACCTCATTTGAGCACGAGCTACTAAACGCAATAACCTCAAGAAGATAACATAGAAATGGCTGTGATATAAAAAAATTGAAATGCTTTACGTCTGTACAGTCAAGAGTATTTTATGGTATTCTTTAGCTTCAGAAAATGTCGAAAGCGTGGTATCAGACACTCCACCGAGAACCGCAAGCGCTGCTGCTGCCAGGACAGGTCCCGATGTGGACCTGTTTGATCTGTACAAAGCAGTACAAATTATACGCCAAGTCGAACCAGAAGGCACACATTTACGCGAAGCACGTCGCCCATGCAAACCTGCCATTCAAGTGTACATGTTGCGACATGAAATTTCCGACTAACGCTGCGTGCAGGCAGCACGAGGAATGTGTTCACGTCTGGCACGTGCGTCATCGTCCTCACAGCCGCCCAGATCCACCCGTTACTGACCAGATTCTGGCCCGAAAAATGCTTGAGGATCTTGACAGACGTGTCGCAATTTGCGAACGGGCGGATTACGCAAGCATTGACGAGGGCGTGCTGCCGCCGCCGCCGCCGCCTCGCCCCCGGGCGACGAAAGGGAAACCTGTCGAGAAGGTCGACCCTATCACGGGCGATGTCGTCGGCCACTTTTCGTCAATGCTCGAGGCGTCGCACAAGACCGGCGTGAGCAACGTGGCCATCTCGATGGCGTGCAACGGCCGAAAGGAGCTCGCCGGCGGCTTCCGCTGGCGCTTGGCCCCGCTGCGCCGCTGGATCAAGCGCGTGCGAAAAAAAAAGCGCGATGAGCACCGAT
>MDTE01050843.1_pt1 | contig 25607 bp, 26 predicted proteins | sample 811231 | NCBI WGS metagenome assembly MDTE01 (sample SAMN05326651, study PRJNA326480) | marine metagenome | isolation source: seawater | place: Indian Ocean: Red Sea | collected 2010
ATTGAATAAATACATGTTGAATATAAAGTCAACTTACTAATGAAAAATAACACAATTAATAAAAAAGAAATAGAAAAATTTTCCAAAATTGCTGAAGAATGGTGGAATCCCAATGGGAAATTTAAACCATTACATAAATTTAATCCAATTCGAATTTCATATATCAAAGAAAATATAATTAAAACTTTTAGATTAGAGGATAATAGTAACCCACTAAAAAATATTAAAATTTTAGATATTGGGTGCGGAGGGGGTCTTCTTTCTGAACCTATGTGTAGATTGGGGGGTATAGTTACTGCAATTGATGCATCTGAAAAAAATATTAATGTCGCAAAACTCCATGCCAAAAAAAATAAATTAAAAATAAACTATATTTGCTCATCACCTGAAAAGTTTAAAGTGAATGATAAATTTGATGTGATTTTAAATATGGAAATTGTTGAGCATGTTGAAGATTTAAATTTTTTTTTGGAGTCTTCTAGCAATCTTTTAAAAAAAAATGGGATAATGTTTATAGCTACGTTAAACAAAACTTTAAAATCTTATTTTTTTGCGATAATTGGTGCAGAATATATTTTGCGCTGGCTGCCAATTGGAACTCATGAATGGGAAAAATTTTTAAAACCTGAGGAATTAATAGAAAAACTTAAAGTAAATAATCTTAATTTAGACAGAGTCGATGGAATGAAATTTAACCTATTAACTGACAAATGGAGTTTAAGCAAAGACAAATCAGTTAACTATATCGCTAAATTTATAAAAAATTAATTATTCTTATCTTCAACCCAAGGTATCATATGTGTGTCTATTCCTTCATCTTTGAGTTCTTTTAATTCTTGTTCTGATGCTTTGCCGTAAATACCTTTTTCTTTTTTTTTACTATCGTAGTGGATTGCTCTTGCCTCATAGGCAAAATTGTCACCAACATACTTAAAATTATTTTTGATAAATTTTTGATATTCTGAAATTGTTTTTTTAATCTTATTATATTTCTTTACCTCATTATTCTGAACGGTAATATCTTTATTGTTTATCAAATTTGGAGCCATTAAACTTTTTTCAATATTAGATGAATTACAATTATGGCAATTCAAAAATTTTTTTCTTTTTAACTTTTCATACTCATCAGAACTGGCAAACCAACTTTCAAAAGTTAAATCACAACTTTTACAGATTAAACTATATTTGATCATTGTTTATATATGATAACTTTATCTAAATTTTCAACAGTGTTAACTTCTATAGTCCGCATTAATTTCAATATATTTTTTTGTAAAATCCATAGTATATGCAGTAAAACTCTTGCTGCCACTTCCAACACTGACATTAATTTCTATATCAGAATTTTTCATATACGCAGCAGTTTCTTTTTCATCATAAGTAGTATGAATTTTACCTTTTTGTACAACATTAATGTTTCCAAATTTCATAGATAGTTTATTAAGATTTATTTCAGCATCGGATTTACCAATCGCCATAATTACTCTGCCCCAATTTGGATCCTCACCAGAAACTGCAGTTTTTACCAAAGGTGAATTTGCAATTGAAAATGCAATTTTTTTGGCATCTATTTCTGATTTAGATCCAGTTACACTAATCGTTATAAATTTTGAAGCTCCTTCACCATCTGCAACCACTCTTTTTGCAAGATTTAGTGAAACTCTATTAAGGGATTGATCAAAACTATTTAATTTTTTATCAGAAAAATTATTTATTTTTAAATGATTAGCTTTTCCTGTTGAAAAAATTGAAACCATATCATTAGTACTAGTGTCACTATCACAGCTGATTGCGTTAAAAGTATTTTCTATATTTTTCTTTAACAATTTTTTTAAAATTTCATTAGGAATATCTGCATCTGTAAAAATATATCCTAAAGTAGTGGCCATATTTGGATGTATCATTCCAGATCCTTTGGCAATCCCATAAATTTTAACTGAAGTTTTTCCAATCATACACTCCTCCATTGCCATTTTAGGTTGAGTATCTGTAGTCATTATTCCTAGTGCAGCCTTCATCCAAAGAAGTTTATTTTGAGTATATTTAATATTTTCTACAAGATTAGGTAATTTTAATATGATTTTCTCTAATGGAAATATCTCACCAATAGTCCCTGTACATCCAAATATGATATTTTTAGGTTTAATTGTTTTTGGGCTTTCTTCATCCCTTTTTTGTTTTTCATTTAATTGTTGGGAAATTGTCTCTGCTATAGTTTGCATACATTTATACCCATGGTCACCGGTAAATGAATTTGCATTTCTGGTGTTGATCAATAAAGAAAATATTTTCTTACTTTTTTGATTTAAGTTCCATTTTATATTTTCTGATAAAATTTTTGATTTAGTATAAACGGAAGCAAAATTTGCGCCTTCTCTAAAGTAGAACATAACTAAATCGTCTCTGCTAGATTTATATAAATTTGCACTTACTGCTGATATTGATAAACCATCCAAGTGGTCTAAATCCTGAAAATCATTCATTTTACGATTTTTTGATTTTGATGATAAAAAATTCGGTATATTAATTCCCATGCTATTTAAAATAGTAATTTAATAGTTATATTAAAGTATAATTAATTTATATATCAAAACCAATGTTTAATCCTCTAGGCTTTATATCCAAATTTATCAAATCTGGTAATCAGAAAGAACTAGATAGAATTAATGAAATTGTTAAGGATATTAACGAATTAGAAGAAACTTATATAAATTTAACTGAGGAAGATTTTCCAAAAAAAACCCTAGAATTAAAAAAAAGAATTAAAAACGGAGAAACTTTAACAAAAATTTTGCCTGAAGCTTTTAGTTTAGTTAGAGAAGCTTCAAAGAGAACAAGAAATGAACGTCACTATGATGTCCAACTTGTTGGGGGTGTTGTTCTGCATGAGAATAAAATTGCAGAAATGAGAACTGGGGAAGGCAAAACTTTAACTATTGCTCTAGCAGCGTATTTGAACGCTTTAGAGGAAAAGGGTGTTCATGTCGTTACTGTAAATGATTATTTAGCAAAAAGAGATTCCCAAGAAATGGGTCTTATTTATAACTATTTAGGTTTAACTTCAGGTTTTATTAATAATGATCAAGATGACCTGGAAAGAAAAAAAAATTATAAATGCGACATTACTTATGCAACTAATAGTGAGTTAGGCTTTGATTATCTTAGAGATAATATGAAGTACTCCAAAAATGAGAAGGTTCAAAGAGGTCATCATTATTCAATTGTTGATGAAATAGACTCTTGTTTAATTGATGAAGCAAGAACACCACTTGTAATTTCAGGAGCTGCTGAAGACAAAACCAGTCAATATTTGGCTATTGATAAGTTAGTGAAATTATTAAATGAAAATCATTATGAAATTGATGAAAAAGATAAGAATATTCTTCTTACAAATGATGGCATTAATAATGTAGAAAAAATTTTTTCTGATGCAGGTATATTAAAAAACAATAATTTTTATGATCCAGAAAACCTAGCATTAGTTCATCATGTGAATCAAGCATTAAGGGCCAATCATTTGTTTGAAAAAGGTAAAGATTATATTGTAAAGGATAATGCTTTAAAAATCATAGACGAATTAACTGGAAGAATTCTTGAAGGAAGAAGATTTGGTGATGGTTTACACCAAGCTTTGGAAGCAAAAGAAAAAATTAAAATTCAAGCCGAGAATCAAACTTTAGCGTCAATAACTTATCAAAATTATTTTAAACTTTATAAAAAAATATCTGGTTGTACAGGAACGGCTGCAACGGAAGCTGAAGAATTTTTTGAAATTTATAATTTACCAGTTGTAGTGATTCCAACTAATAACCCAATGATACGTAAAGACTTTAACGATCAAATTTTCAGGACAGAAAAAGAAAAAAATTATGCAATAATAAAAAAAATAAAGGAGTGTAATAAAAATGGCCAACCACTGTTAATTTTTACATCAAGTATAAATAAATCAGAGATATATTCTAAATTATTGGATAAAGAAAAAATTAATCATGTTGTACTCAATGCAAAGAATCATGAAAACGAGGCAGAAATTATTGCTAATGCAGGTAAAGAAAAGTCTGTAATTATCACTACAAGTATATCAGGACGTGGGGTTGATATTCAATTAGGAGGCAAAAAAGGCTCGGTTAATAATGATCAATTACAAAAACAAAAAAATCATATCAAATCTTTGGGTGGTTTATTTGTTATTGGCACTGAAAGAATGGAGTCTAGAAGGGTAGATAATCAAGCAAGAGGTAGGTCTGGTAGACAAGGAGATGAAGGTAGTTCAATATTTTACGTGAGCCTAGAGGATGATTTGATGAGAATATTTGGCTCAGAGTCTATGAATAATATACTTCAAAAGCTAGGACTTAAAGATGGTGAGAGTATTGATCATCCTTGGATAAATAAGGCGTTAGAAAGGGCTCAACAAAAAGTTGAAGCTAGAAATTTCGATATTCGAAAAACTTTAATTAAATTTGATAATGTTCTTAATGATCAAAGACATGTTATTTTTTCACAAAGAAATGATGCTATGAATAGTGATCAAATATTTTCTTACTCAGAATTTTTTCTAAAAGAAATTATTGATGATTTAATAAAACTTAAAATTTTTAAAAAAGCAAACCCTAGTAATAATGATTTTAACACAAGATTAAAATCGCTTATGGGTAAAAGTGTAAATGATCACCAATTTTCTGAACTTATTTCATGTAAAGATGAAGACTTAAAGAACAAAATAGTTAACCAATTCAATGAAAATAGAGAAGAAAGAACTAAAATATTGGGTGAAAATCAGTCAAAAGAAATAGAAAAAAGAATATTATTACAATCAATAGATATCAATTGGAAATCTCACATTCAGTATTTAGAACAATTAAGGCAAGTAATTGGGCTTAGGTCGTATGGTCAAAGAGATCCTTTAATTGAGTACAAAAAGGAGGCATTTGATTTATTTTCAAGTTTATTAGAAAAACTGAAGTTGGATTATGTTACTATTTTGATGAATTTAAAAGTAGTTGTGCAATCAACGGAAGAGGATATGAAAAGCAAAAAAACTAATCCAAAATATTCTGAAAAAAAAATTGGAAGAAATGAGCCATGTAATTGCGGATCAGGTAAAAAATATAAGCACTGTTGTGGTGCTCTATAAACTGTAAATCATTAAGATTAATAAAAATAAAATAAAAGCAAAAACAAAAAAAGTTTTTTTATTATTTTTATACAAAATTTGATCCAAGACATTTCTTTTGTTTTCTAGAGAACTCAAATTTTCAGGATTAGTGATAAATCCTTTTTCTCTTCCTATTTTTAAAAATTTGTTTCTTCTTTGATCTAAAATTTCACTTGTCGACATTTCTTGAAACATTTTAAGATTTTTTGAAATAACTTCTCTTACATTGTTCAATATTAAACCTCTATCTCTGTGGGCTCCACCTAAAGGCTCCGGAATAATTTCATCGATTACTTTTAATTCTAATAAATCTTTAGAGGATAATTTCATTGCCTTTGCTGCATCTAGCATCTTTTTTGGATCTCTCCATAAAATTGTAGCACATCCCTCTGGCGATATTACAGAATAAATCGCATTCTCTAACATTATTACTTTATTAGAGGAGGCTAATGCAATTGCGCCTCCTGAACCACCTTCTCCTATAACTATTGCGATAGTTGGTACCGTTAGTTTCATGCAGCATTCAATTGATTTTGCAATTGCTTCTGCTTGCCCTCTATCTTCAGCTCCAACTCCAGGATATGCGCCAGGGGTGTCTATAAATGATATAATTGGTATATTAAATTTATTTGCTAGTTCCATTAACCTAATTGTTTTTCTGTAACCTTCTGGTCTCATCATTCCAAAATTTCTTTCTATTCTGGACTCTAGATTTTCACCTTTTTCTTGGCCAATAACCAAAACAGATTGCCCATCAAATTTTGCAAATCCTGTAATTACAGACTTGTCTTCACCGTAATGCCTATCTCCAGCCAAAGTGACAAAATCCTCAAACAAATTATCAATGAAAAACTTTGATTTAGGTCTGTCCTCATGCCTAGCAACCATTGTAGTTTGCCAAGGATCAAGATTTGAATAAATTTCTTTTAGTTTTGTATCAAGCTCCTCTTGAGTTTTTGAAATTTTATTAGTATCCACTTCGGAAAGCCCACCTTCATTGTAAGGATCTTTTAATTTTTCTAGCTCATTCTCTAAGTCTTTAATATCGTTCTCAAAATTTAAATAATTTTTCATTTAAATAAGATAATACTTATGTATAAAAAAAGGCAATAAAATGTTAACGAATAATATCAATTGACATCAATATATTTACAAGTAAATTTCCTTTTGTCGGGAGAGACTGAATTCATAGCACCGAAGGAGCAACCACCCCGGAAACTCTCAGGTAAACGGACCGACAAAGCATAACTTTCTGGAAAGAGAATTATTTCCGCCGAAGGAGTAAAGCTCTCAGGCCAACATACAGATGGGGTTTGTAAAGTGATATGCAAGAAAATTTTATTAAAATAAATAATCTGAAAGTTTCAAAAAAACTTCTAGAATTCATAAATAACGATCTATTAAAGGGAACGGAAATTACACCAGACAATTTTTGGAAAGGTTTTGACAGTGTAGTTCATGAATTAGCACCAAAAAATAAAGAATTATTAGAAATAAGAGATAATTTGCAAAAAAAAATTGACGACTGGCATATAAAAAATAAAGATAAAAAAATAAATTTGGATGAGTATAAAAAATTTTTAACTCAAATTGGATATCTAAAAGAAACAGGTCAAGACTTCAAAATAGAGACTGATAATATTGATGATGAAATAGCAAAAGTTGCTGGACCACAATTAGTTGTGCCGATAATGAACGCTAGATATGCTTTAAACGCTGCAAACGCAAGATGGATGAGTTTATATGATAGCTTATATGGAACTGATGCAATTGAAGAATCTGAGGATAGCACGTCTCAGAGATATGATCCAGAAAGAGGTGAGTTTGTTATAAAATATGGTAGGGAATTTTTAGATAATTATTTTGCATTAAATGATTTTAGCTGGAAAAAAATTACAGGCTTAGCAGTTCAAGATGGAGAATTAAAAGTCCTAAAAGGAATTGATGTTTCAAATTTAAAAGATAGTCATAAATTCATAGGTCATCGGGGTGAAGCAGACAATCCCTCTGCCATAATCCTAAAAAATAACAATTTACATATAGAAATTTTAAAAAATCCAAGGGCTTTTAGTGCACAACAAGATCATGCTGGAATAAGTGATATCATCTTAGAGTCTGCTATTTCAACAATCTGCGATAATGAGGATAGTGTCGCTGCAGTTGATGCTGAAGATAAGGTTCTTTGCTATAAAAATTGGTTAGGTTTAATGAAAGGTGATTTAATAACTCAGTTTGAGAAGGAGGGAAAAACTTTTGAAAGGAAATTAAATCCGAATAGGAGTTATATTTCTAAGGAAGGAAAAGGATTAAAATTACATGGTCGAAGTTTACTTTTAATAAGAAATGTTGGTCACTTAATGACAAATCCCTCAATAATTTTAAAAGATGGTAGTGAGTGCCCTGAAGGATTAATGGATGCTTTTATAACAACTGCAGCAGCTTTACATGATTTAAAAAGGAAAGGAAATTCTCGGAAGGGATCTATATATATTGTAAAACCTAAAATGCATGGTCCAGATGAGACCTCATTCACTGATTTAATTTTTACAAAAGTTGAGGAGGTACTAGGATTAAAAAAATACACTTGTAAAATTGGTATCATGGATGAGGAAAGAAGAACATCATCAAACCTTCAAGAGTGTATTAGATCTTTGAAGAATAGAGTATTTTTTATAAACACAGGTTTTTTAGATCGAACTGGAGATGAGATACACACTTCAATGGAGGCAGGTCCAATGATTAAAAAGGGAGATATGAAATCATCTAAATGGATAAATGCATATGAAAATAATAATGTGGACATTGGTCTTAAATGTGGTTTTTCAGGTAAAGCCCAAATTGGTAAAGGAATGTGGGCAATGCCGGATAAAATGAAAGATATGTTAAATCAAAAAACAAGTCATTTAAAGGCTGGTGCTAATTGTGCTTGGGTACCTTCTCCTACAGCAGCAGCATTACATGCTTTGCATTATCATGAAATAGATATTTTTGAAAAACAAAAAGAAATTCAAACAAGAAGTCCAGCTAATATTGATGATTTGTTATCAATACCAATTGCTGATAGGCCTAATTGGTCTATCGATGAAATAAATAAAGAAATTTCTAATTCAGCTCAAACTTTATTAGGTTATGTAGTAAGATGGATTGATCAAGGAGTTGGTTGCTCAAAGGTTCCTGATATAAATAACATTGGTTTAATGGAAGATAGGGCTACTTTAAGAATTTCATCTCAACATATCTCAAATTGGTTACATCATGGAGTAACAACCAAAATTCAAGTTATGGAAATAATGAAGGACATGGCTAAAATTGTAGATGAGCAAAATAAAAATGATAAGAATTATGTAAATATGAGTGACAATTTTGAAAAATCAATAGCATTTCAGACTGCATGTGATTTAATTTTTAAGGGTAAAGATCAACCATCTGGTTATACTGAGCCGTTATTACACCTAAATAGAATTAATAAAAAGTCTACTCAGAGTTAGATTTCAAATTAGATCTATTTTTAAAAGCAGAAAATAAAGTCCCATCATCTAAACTTTCTATCTCACCTCCAACTGGTAATCCTTGAGCTAACTTTGTAATTTTTACTTTTGTATGTTTTAAACTATCTTGAATATAATATGCAGTAGTTTGACCTTCAACAGTTGCGCTAGTAGCTAAAATAACTTCCTCAATTTTATCGTTGACTACTCTTTCTACTAATGAATTAATTAAAAGATCTTCTTTTCGATTTCCTACAGAAGCAATTGTACCACCAAGAATGTGAAAATAACCATTATAGATATTTGAATTTTCAATAGACCATTGATCAGCAATATCCTCAACTACACAAATTTTATTAAATTTGTCTTTTACATTTTCACAGTTAAAACATCCCTCGGTATTAGATTTCAATGATCCACAAGAATTACAACGTGTGACGTTTTTATAAACCTTTATTAAAGTATTAGCCAATGGTTTTATAATTTCATCTCTATTATTGATTAATTTTAAAACTATTCTTTTTGCCGACTTAGGTCCTAACCCTGGAAATCTTGAAATTAGTTTAACTAGATCCTCTATTTCAGAAATATTTTGCATTTATTATAACGGCCACTTAAAACCAGGTATTCCTAAACCACCAGTTGCTTTTGAAATTTCCTCTGTTGTTTTAGATTTTAGTTTAGCTTTAGCATTACTATGAGCAGCAACTATCAAATCTTCAATAATTGATTTTTCCTCTTTTAAAATTTCATCAGAAATTTCAATTTTTTGCATTTCTCCATTTCCATCTAATATAACTTTGACAGAATTTGATCCAGAAACTCCCTCAACTTTAATGTTTTTAATTTTTTCTTGGCTTTCTTTCATTCTAGCTTCAAGCTCTTTTGCTTTATCAAGTATTTTACTAAAATCAGTCATCACTCTTTATCTTTTTTTAATGGATCAACTTTTATTAACTCAGCATCAGAAAAATAATTTATTACAGTTTTATACAAATCTTTTTTTTTTGCATTTTCAATTAATTCTTTTTGTTTATTAAGCTCTAATTCTTTAATTGATCTATTTCCTTGAGTTTTACTAAAACTTATAATCCATCTCTCATTGGTCCACTCTAAAAGTTTTGAAGATAAATTTTTAACAAAATCTTTATCTAAATTATCATTAAAAGAAATTTCAATTCTTTTATTATCAAATTTAACTAAATTCACATTTTTTTCTAATTCATATTTTAGTTGCATCTCTTTTTTTTGAGAACATATATCAATTAATTCTTTAAATGTTTTTATTTGGAGTTGATTAACACCTTTGGTTTCTACTTGAGTTTCAAGTTTTATTTTTTTTTCCTGAGAAACGTTCTTAATTTGATTTATGGTATCTTTGTCTATTATTTTTGTAGAAATATTTTTTTCCATATTTTGAGTGTTATCACTTGATTTAATTATCTTATTTTTAGCTTCATCTTTTGGTTTTAATTCTTTAAGGTGTATTAGTCTTATTAAAAACATCTCTATTGATAAATGTTGATTAGAAACTAAATCTAATTCACTTAAAGTTTGAATTGTAAAGTGCCAAAATAAAATTATTACTTCTGAGTCTACATCATTAGAAATTTTTTTTATCTTATTAAACTCGTCGTCATTTAGAGAAAAATTAGTACTTTCAAGGGTAAGTAAATTTATATTCTTAAAATAATATAAAATTTCAAGGAAATCATTAATAAATATTTTAGGTTCAATTCCTTGATCATAGATTTTTCTGTAATTTTCTATAACTTTATTAATATCGCCTTTAAGAATTAATTCAAAAATAGTTATCAGTTGAGTTTTATCAAAATAACCAAAAATACTTTGAGCAATGGATAAATTTAGCTCTCTTGTTTTTTCAAGACTTAAAAGAGCTCTATCTAATAAAGACAATGCATCTCTAACAGAACCTTCGGAAATTTTTACTATAAGTTTTAAAGCCTCGTCTGTAGCTTTGCCGTTCTCTCTTTCTTTAATATCTTTAATAAATTCAAATAATTCTGATGATTTAATTCTAGATAGATCGAATCTTTGGCATCTCGATACAACTGTAATGGGTATTTTTTTAATTTCAGTAGTTGCGAAAATAAATTTTAGATATTCAGGAGGTTCTTCTAATGTTTTTAATAAAGCATTAAATGCTTGTTTACTTAACATGTGCACCTCATCAATTATAAAAATTTTATATTTTGATGAAGTTGGACCATATCTAGAAAATTCTATGAGATCTCTAACATCATCTACTCCTGTTTTGCTTGCAGCATCCATTTCCAAGACATCAATATGGCTTGAATTTGCAATAGCTTCACAATTTTCACAAAGAACATCTTTACATAAATTTTCTACACCATTTGTGCAATTCAAAGATTTTGCAACAATTCTTGCTATTGTTGTTTTTCCTATTCCTCTTATTCCTGTAAACAAATAAGCATTTGGGACTTTATTTGTCTTAATAGAATTCTTTATAGTTTCACAAACAATTTCCTGACCGATAAGATCATCAAATGTTTGTGGTCTATATTTTAGAGCTAAAACTTTTGTATTTTTATTCATTTAAGTATATGTAGGAGACTAGAACCTGAATTACTGTCTTTACGACTGCTTCCGTTAAGATCTGGTCGGGTTCAAGCAGTATCCACCTCTAGCCTCCAGCGGTATTATAGCAGTATTATTTTCTAATCTTCAAGAAAAGATTACGATTTTTTTTCCCTTACAGGGTCAGCTTCAAAAACACCTAGAACATGAAAATCTTGACAGTGAAGTCCTAAATCTTCCAATGATTTTTGGACTTTAGAATCTTCTATATGTCCATCAAGATCACATAAAAAAAAGAAAGAATCGAAAGAGTTTTTTTCTGGATAACTTTGTAATTTTGTCAAATTCACCCCATTAATTGCGAAACCACCTAAAGATTGATATAATGCGGCAGGCTTACTTTTAAGTTTAAAAAGAAAAGAAGTTATATATTTTTTTTTACCAAACTCAGGTTGTATAATATTTTTTCCCATTACTAAAAACCTAGTTAAATTTCCTGGTTCATTTTCAATATTTTTTTTTATGATATCTAAGCCGTATGTTTCTGCACTTAAAGTTGATGCTATAGCGCCTTGATTTTTTTTTTTGTTTATTGAAACCATTTCCGCCGAGCCAGCTGTATCAGCGCTTACATGTTCAACTAAATTATTTTTTTTTATAAATTTCGAGCATTGAGATAAGGCTTGAGCATGAGAAAATACATTCTTGATATCTTTCAATTTTGCACCTGGCAATCCTAAAAGATTATGCTCAATTTTTTGATAATATTCAGAATAAATATTCAAACGATATTTAAAAATTAAATACTCAATTCCAATATTACCGGTAATCCTATTAGACTCTGGAATAACTATCTTAGAATTATCTTCATTTGATGCTTTAATAAAACATTCATCAAAAGTTTTACAAGGAAATATCTGTGCTTTTGGCTCGATCGCTAAAGCTGCAAGATGAGAATATGCTCCATAAGTTCCTTGAAAATAAATTTTGTTCATAGCTACTTATATTGCATTATTTTTTTTATAGCCAGATAATCTTCTTTTGTATCAACTCCAATAGGAGATTTATTCGCAAGCGCTACATTAATCTTTATGTTGTTATCTAGAGCCCTTAATTGTTCTAACTTATTTTCCAATTCGTTCTCAGATTGCTCAAATGAAACAAATTTTTTAAGTATTTTTGTTTCAAAACAATATATTCCTAAATGATGATAAACATTTTCATGATTATTTATTTTTCTAATAAAATTTTTTGCCAGAGGAAAAGAATTTTCCTTCAATGATTCATGAGTTATTACTTTAACAACGTTTTCATCATTAAACATCTTCTCAGATGAAATATTCGCTGCCAGAGTTCCCATGCTTGATTTGCTAGATTTCATTTTAATGTCTAAATTCTTGATATCTTCTATGTCTATATCAGGCTCATCTCCTTGTATATTCATTATATAATTGATGTCATTTTTATTCAGCTTAGTTAACGCCTCATAAATTCTGTCAGTCCCTGTTCTATGATTTTTTGAAGTCAATATTGCTTCTCCACCATTACTTTTAACATCATCTGCTATTTCTTGGTCCTCAGCAGCAACTATAACTTCACCTATATTTGCACTTTTTGCTTTCTTATAAACGTGAGAGATGATTGATAAACCATTAATCTTTAGCAGAGGTTTGCCCGGAAGTCTGCTTGCTGACATTCTTGAGGGTATAATTATTAACGTTTTCATAGATTTTATATATTTAAAGAGATTATAAAGAGGGGCAAAATTGTACAGTAAAATATAAGCAATTTTGAATTATTAGTGTTATAGGTCTGTTATTAACTTTATCAAAAATGGATTCTTTTGAAATAAATAAAATAGTGGCGGCAATACTAATGGTTGCACTTCTAATAATTGGTATCAGCAAGCTTACAGATGTAATTTTTTATGTCGAGAAGCCAGAGAAACCAAGTTATTTAGTAGAGGAAGACCAAACAGAGACAGCTACCGCACAAACAGTCTCAGCAACTACTGAGGAAAAAATTGATATGGCTGCATTAATGGCTTTAGGAGATATCGCAACAGGAGAAAAAGTTTTCAAAAAATGTGCAGCATGTCATTCAATTGTTAAAGGTGGAAAAAATAATATTGGTCCGGCATTATACAATGTAGTTGGAAGACAAGTCGGGGCTATAAGCGATTATAAATATTCAAAAGCATTAACTGAATATGATAAACAATGGACATTTGAAGAACTAAATGGTTATTTAATCAAACCTGCTAAGTGGATTAAGGGAACTAAAATGGCTTTTGCTGGTTTAAGAAAAGAAAAAGATAGAGCCTCAGTAATTAAATATTTGAATCAAAACTCTGATAACCCGCTCCCTCTACCCTAATTTACCAAAACTATAAAGAAGAATGCTTTTTTGAACATGCACTCTATTTGAAGCTTGTAACCAAACTTTAGAATTTCTACTCATAAATACCTCTTCATCTACTTCTGCACCTCTTGGAAGGCAATGCAGAAATGTACAATCTTTTTTCGCAAAGCTCATCAAATTTTTATCCACCTTAAATTTTTTGAATTGTTTTATTTTATCTTTTTTATTACCTGTATCATTAAGTGAAACAACTTTATCTGAAAATACCACATCTGCATTCAATGCAGCTTGTTTAACATTGTTAAAAATATGTATTCTATTTTTTTTTCTTTTTATCCAATCTAAAATTTTTTTTTTTGGCTGATACTTTTTTGGGCAACCTATATTAAGCTTAAAATTAAATTTTACAGATGCATAAATTAAACTGCTTAGAACATTATTTGAGTCTCCAATCCAAGTTATATTTAATTTTGAAATTGATTTTTTTTTAATCTCTTCAACAGTGAACACATCGGATAATACCTGGGTAGGATGAGATGATGGAGATAAACCGTTTATAATTGGTATTGATAAATATTTTTTAAAATCATCTATTTTTTGATCATTGTCCGTTCTTAACATAAATCCATCACCATAAGTGGATAAAATCTTTGCAGTATCTTCAAGGCTCTCTCCTCCAGCACCTAAATGCAATTCATTAGATCTTAAAGTTATTGTCCCTCCGCCAAGCTGTTTAATTGCTAAATAGAAGCTTAATCTTGTTCTGAGACTAGGTTTTTCGAACATTTGTATTAATAATTTACCTTTTAAAGGGTTGTCTTTGTCTGGCTCTAAGGTGCTTAAATTTGACCTTTTTTGCTTTCTGATCTTTGCATCAACTAATATTTTTCTTAAATCTTTAATCGGAATATCTTTTAAATCAATAAAATGTTTCATGTTACTTATATGTAGAGCAAACCCTCTGAATTATTCTCAAAGATAAGTCGATTTCTGACTTCTTCACGTTTAGAGGTGGCAATATTCGTACAACGTTTTCTGCTGCTCTTATTGTAAGAAGTTTATTTCTCATTAATCTTTTTATAAAATCTGAATGATCAACGTATAATTGTAATCCAATTAAAAAACCTCTGCCTCTGACTTCTCTGATAACTTTGGGATATTTTGTTTTAATTTCAATAAGTTTATTTATAAAATAAGATGATTTTTTCTTTACATTACTCAAAAAACTTTTTTTAGAAATTATATCAATTACGGTGGTTCCTACGTGCATTGCTAGAGGATTACCTCCAAAGGTTGATCCATGAGTCCCTGCTATCATGCCAGAAGCAACTTTTCTATTCATTAAAACCGCTCCTATAGGAAATCCACCACCAATACCCTTAGCAATAGGAACAATATCTGGCTTTACTTTTGATCTATCAAATGCAAAAAATTCTCCAGTTCTGCCAATACCACATTGTACTTCATCAAGTATTAAAAGAATATTTTTTTCATCACATAATTTTCTTAGTGCTTTCAAGCACCAGTCTGGAATAGTCTTAATGCCACCCTCGCCCATAATTGTTTCAACCATTATCGCAGCTGTGTTTTTAGTAATTTTTTTTTTTAAAGATTTGTGATTTCCAAATACAAAGTGATCAAAACCACTTATTTTTGGTCCAAATCCCTCTGTCATTTTCTTCGAACCACTTGCAAAAATTGCAGCTAAGGTTCTTCCATGAAAAGAATTCTTAATACATAAGATTCTATTTTTTTTTCTTTTTCCAATAGAAAAAAAATATCTTCTTGCAACTTTGATAGCTGCTTCAGTTGCCTCTGTTCCACTATTTTGAAAAATTACGTAATTTGCAAACGTTTTTTGACACAACTTTTTAGCTAATTTTTCCCCCTCTGGAATTTGGAAAGCATTAGAAACATGCCAAAGTTTTTTTGATTGAAATCTTATAGCCTGAACTAATTTTGGATGTGAATGACCCAAGGAATTTACTGCGATACCTTGAACGAAATCTAAATATTTTTTTTTATCTGTAGAATATAAAAAACTTCCTTTTCCATATTTAAAAGAAATTTTTTTTCTATTATAATTTTTTGCTAAATAGCTCATAAATTTAATTTGTTTTATAAATTTTAATAATTAATACAAGTTATGATTGAAAACGAATTCAACTTAAATAAGTCATTTTTTGTTGATAACTCTAATATTTTGATTGTTTAAACTATTTTTATATCAGTATATTGTTACAGTAAAAATTAAATATACAACATATAGATATGAGTTGGACAGATGAAAAAGTTGCAAAACTAAAAGAGCTTTGGGGCAAAGGCAACACCGCAAGTCAAATTGCTGAGATTATAGGTGGTATAAGTAGAAATGCAGTAATTGGTAAAGCGCATAGATTAAATTTATCTGCCAAAATAAAAACCAGAACGGCGGCTTCCAACAAAAACTTTAATAATTCTGTAGAAGTAAACGTTGCAAAAAACAGAAGAGGTAGAAAAAGCAAATTTAAATCATTAATAATAGAAAAAGATTTTGAGCCTGAAAATCCAAAACAATTAGAGGATCTAGATGAAAGTTTATGTAAGTGGCCTATTGGTCATCCAGATGAAAAAGGTTTTTATTTTTGTGGAAGGTCTTCGTTAAAGGATTTTTCATATTGTAAGTTACATTTATTATACGCTTATCAGCCCAAAGGAAAAAAAGAAGAGATCACTGATAAAGAGGAAGTTCCAGAATTTATTGAGAAAAAAATTCAATCAGCCTAAGGTATTTTTTTAGTTTTTTTTTCTGAATTATATTTTTCAGTCGAAAACTGACCACCCTCACGCCACATGTATGAATATTTTTTGACTTCTTCGTCAAAAAATCTTTTGCTAGGAATTCCTATATCAAAATTACTTTTATATTTTTTTGATAATACATTATTATATTTGAGTAGTCTTAATTGATCCTCTGTAAGTAGTGGTTTTGGTAATAATTGAAATATTTTGGCAGAAATAAAGGCTAAAGGTAAAGGCATTGGTAATAATATTCTCTTTTTATTAATTAAAATTAATAATCTTTCTAATATATTCTTAAAACTTATCTCCTCTGGACCTACACATTCAATTATTTTTGAACTAACATTATTTGAGATTACATAATAAATTACATCAGTCAAATCTGAGCAATGGATAGGAGTAAATTTTGTTTTTCCTGAGTAGTATAATGGGAAAACTGGAAGTCTGTTCAATAAAGTCATAAAGTTAGTAGTAAAATTATCGTCTACAGAATAAACTATGGAGGGTCTTAAAATTGTTGCAAGTGGAAAATTAGTTTGAATTTCTTTTTCGCCCTCTAATTTACTTTTTGCATATTTACTATCTTTTGCATCGTTAATACCTAAAGCAGATAGGTGAATAAAATTTTTTAATTTATATTCTTTTGCTAACTTAGCTAATAAACTAGGAAATAAAGTATGTATGTTATTAAAAGTATTGCCTTTTCTTTTCTCAAATAAAATACCTATTAGATTGATACAAATATCAGCTTTTGAAAATAAATTTCTTATTTTATCTTCATCATAAATATTAGCCTCAACAATATCAATATACCCAGCATTTCCCTGCGTTTTAATAATATAACTTTTTTGGTGAATGTTTCTTGTAACTACAGTAACTTTAATGTTATTCTTAGTTAATTTTCGGATTAAGTGCCTTCCTATTTGACCACTGCCACCGAAAATTAGACAATTTTTAGGTTTCATATATATATGTTTTAAAATGAATATTGATATTAAACTTCACAAAAATGATTTACCAGATGATTTAAAATTAGGCAATGTTATAGCTGTAGATAGTGAGTTCATGGGATTAAATGTTAGAAGAGATCCTTTATGTTTAGTGCAGGTCTCATCAGGTAAATCTGATGCTCATATAGTTCAATTTGATAGAGCCAACTACGTTGCTCCTAATTTAGTAAAAATTTTATCAGATCAAAAAATAACCAAAATATTCCATTTTGGGAGAGCTGACATTGCACATATTAAATACTATTTAAAAACGGAGACCAATAATATCTTAGATACAAAAATTGCGTCTAAATTGGCTAGGTCATATTCAGACAATCATTCTTTAAAAACTCTCATAAAAGAATTTATTAACATAGATATAAGCAAGCAGTTTCAAAGTTCAGATTTTGGTGGTGAATTAACTCCTGCTCAACTTAAATACTGTGCAAATGATGTAATTCATCTCCATAAGATACATGAAGAATTAAATAAAATACTTAAAAGAGAAAATAGAATTGAGCTTTATCAAAATTGTTTAAATTTTTTAAAGACAAGGGTAGATCTTGATTTAGCTTTGTTTAAAGATGATATTTGGGCACACTAAGTATGAAAAATGAAATTAATAATATTGGAAAAAATGTAATTGAATTAGAAATTAAGGCTCTTAAAAAATTAAAGTCCTCTTTGAATGATTCATTTTATAATGCTGTTAATGCTATTTTCAAATGTAAGTCAAAAGTAATAATTTGTGGTGTAGGAAAAAGTGGAATTATTGCTTCAAAGATTTCTGCTACACTTTCATCAGTTGGAACTCCATCGTTTTCTATTTCAGCTAATGATTGTTTACATGGTGATCTAGGAAAAATAACAAATCAAGATGTATTAATTTTAATTAGTTATTCAGGAAATACTGATGAATTAAAGGATATAATTAGATATGCAAAAAATAATGAAATTTTATTAATAGGTATAAGCTCAAACAAAAATTCTTATCTATATAAGTCATCAAAAATTAACCTTTTAATACCTGATGTAACAGAGTCTGGAGAAGGGATAGTGCCAACTTCGAGTACGACATCACAATTAGCATTAGGTGATGCTCTTTCTGTTGCATTAATGAAAAAAAAAAAATTTGGAAAACTTGATTTTAAAAAATTTCATCCTGCGGGCAATCTTGGTAAAAAGCTCAAAACCGCAAGTGATATTATGTTAGTAAAAAACAAGATCCCTTTTGTTTATGAAAATGAAATTATGAAAAATGCTTTACAAATTTTAAATTCAAAAAAATTAGGTTTTCTGGTTGTAATAAACAGAAAAGGTCTTAATGTCGGAGTTTTTACAGATGGTGACTTGAAAAGAATATTACAAAAAAAAATTAATATCAAAAATTTAAAAATTAAATCATTAATGACTAAAAATCCTTATAAAGTTGATGAAAATATGTTGGCATCAGATATTCTCAAACAAATGAATAAGAGAAAAATTACTAATGTATCAGTGTATAAAAAGAGTAATAAAAACAAAACAATTGGTGTTATTCATATCCATCATATTTTAAGTATTTTGAAGTAGTAATGATGAAATGAAAAAAATAATTAAATTATCTCTTTTTTTATTGATCATTATCACATCTACAATTTTTTATAGATATTTTTTTCTTGAGAATGAAAAAACAAGTTTAGATATAGAAATACCAAACGAACAAGTAGTAGAAAATCCAGAAAGTAATATAATCAAAAACTTAAAATATGAGGTAAAATTAGCTGATCAAAATAAGTATATAATCACTTCTGAATTAAGTGAAATTACTGAAAAAAATGGTCCGGAAATTGTTATAATGAAAATTGCAACAGCAGTTTTTTTAGATAAAAAAAATATTCCTCTTAAAGTCACTTCTGATATAGCAGAATATAATAATGAGACCCACAATACTAATTTTAGTCAAAATGTTAGGATAGAGTATTTAAATAATATTATCTTGGCAGATAAAATGGATTTTGATTTTGTAAATAATCTAGTAAAAATATATCAAAATGTAGAATATAAAGGATTACAAGGAAACATTAGTACTGACAATATCGAGATAGATTTAATTACGAAACAAATTAAAATATATATGGATAATACAAACAATAATGTAAAAGTTGTTACAAAATAGTAATGTCAAATATTAAAAAATTTAGAATTAAGTCTTATAAAAATAAGAGCACTATTCTTAAACTTAGTAAAATTTCTTTGAAATTTGGTAGAAAGATAATTTTGGAAGACCTTGATCTTCAACTTAATAATGGACAAATACTAGGTCTACTTGGGCCAAATGGAGTGGGTAAATCTACAATATTTAATTTAATTACTGGTTTTGTCTCTCCTGATTTCGGATCAATAACTATTAACTCTGAAGATGTAACTAAATATCCAATTTATCAAAGAACTTTAAAATTTAAGATTGGATTTGTTCCTCAGAATGGTGGATTTTTCCATGACCTTACAGTTTATGAAAATCTGAAAGCTATATCTGAAATTTCAATAGATAATAAAAGTTATAGAGAAGAAAAGATTAATTCATTAATTTCTCAATTTGAATTAGACTCTATAAGAGATATTAAAGCTGATTTTTTATCAGGTGGTCAAAAGAAAAAACTTGTGATCGCTTTAGCATTAATTTCAGATCCTAAAATACTTCTATTGGATGAACCTTTTGCAGCATTAGACGTTATGACTATAAAAATACTTCAAGAAATAATAGTAGATATGCAAAGGAATAATAATATTTCTATCATTCTTTGTGATCATCAAGCTAGAGATTTGTTAGCTTGTGTAGACACTGCAGCAATAATTCATAATGGAAAAGTAATAGCTCAAGGCTCTCCTTCAAATTTAATCCAAGATATTGAAGCTAAAAAAGCTTATTTTGGTGAGTCTTTTAAAATAAATTAAATATAAATAATAAATGCCTAATAAAATTGTAATTGAAAGACCAATAAATTCATTTAACAAAAATTTAAAGATTGATGGGGATAAAAGTTTATCAATTAGATGGGCTCTTTTAGCGTCACAAGCCAAAGGAAAATCAACAGCATCTAATCTTTTAATGTCTGAGGATATCATAAGTACACTCAATTGTCTTAAAAAACTTGGAGTCAAAGTAAAGTTATATAAGAATAAATGTGAAATAACTGGCTTAGGTTTAAATGGATTTAACTATAAAAAAAATATTATACTAGATACAGGAAACTCTGGAACTTTAGCAAGGTTGATTATAGGCTTATTAATTCATTCACAAAAAAAAATCAAAATAATTGGGGATAAAAGTCTTTCTAAAAGAGATTTTTTAAGAGTAACACAACCATTACAAAGATTTGGAGCAAAATTTAAAACTAACAAAGGGAAACTGCCTCTTTTTATAAATGGAACAAATAACCCTACACCAATTAATTACATTGAGAAGAGAGGTTCTGCTCAATGTAAAAGTGCGGTTATGTTAGCGGCGCTTAATACTAAGGGACAAACCATAATTAAAGCAAAAAGGTCAAGAGATCATAGTGAATTACTTTTTAAACATTTAAAACTTCCAATTAAAATATTTAAAAAAAAAAAATTACGATATTATAAAAATAAAAGGAAAACAGAAAATAAGATCTCTTAATTATAAAATCCCATCAGATATAAGCTCAAGTGCTTTTTTTATTGTCCTTACCGCTTTATCAAACAATTCAAAAATGAAAATAAATAATGTTAATATTAATCCTTCAAGAATTGGCGTTATTAAAATATTAAAGAAGATGGGTGTTAAAATTAAATTTAAAAACATAAAAAATTATAAAGGAGAAAAAATTGCAGATATAATTGTTGAAAGTTCAAAAAGATTAAAAAGTATTAATTGTCCGTCTAGATTGAATAGTAGTGCTATTGATGAATTTTTGATTATTTTTTTAGTGGCTGCTAAGGCTAAAGGGATTTCTTATTTCAAAAAATTATCTGAACTCAATCAAAAAGAAAGTCCAAGATTGAGATGGGCCTCAAAAATATTAAGATTTATGGGCATAAAAACAATTACAACTAAAGACTCAATAAAAATTTATGGAAATCCTAAAATAAAAATTGATAAACAAATCTTAATCAAAAATTATTTAAAAGATCATAGGGTATTTATGACAAGTGTTATAGCTGCTTTAACATTTGGGGGTAAATGGATAATTCATGACAGTGACTCTGTTAAGACATCATTTCCATCATTTCTTAAAATACTAAATAATCTTCAAAATTAATATAAATTCTCTTAAAATTGTTAAATAATTACTCAAAACACCTTAATTTTTTAATATTATGCGTAGTTATTTTTCATGATAAACCAAGGATTTTCTATTGATTTAAATGAATAATTTATCTAAAAGATCGTGTTTTTAAATAACTGAAAGAAATTAAACTAATTAATGGAAATATATAAAGATTTATCCAACCCTGCATCTCAAGAGTTCGAGAAATTATTAAATAGTAAACTTTCAAAAATAAACATTGAAGAGGGAAAGATAATTAACGGTAAAATCAACAAAATTACTGAAAAATTTGTTTTTCTTTTTGTAGAAGGATTAAAAAGTGAGCCAGTGCTTGATATTAACGAACTAAAAAGTATGGGATTGAATGATAAAATTAAAATTGGTGAAACTATCCCTGTACTACTAGAAAAAATTGAAGATAAAAATGGAGAAGTTTTAGTCTCTGCAAGTAAGGCTCAGAAAATAAAAGGGTGGGATATTTTAGTAAAAGCTTATGAAAATAATGAACCAATTATGGGTAAAATAACATCGAAATGCAAAGGTGGGTGTATAGTTGAACATATCGATACTGGCTCTTTAATGTTTTTACCTGGATCTCAAATAAGCGATAAACCTTTAAAAGATATAAGCCATTTAATGAACGAGCCTCAAAAATTTGCATTGATAAAATTAGATAAAGTTAGGGGTAATGCTTGTGTTTCAAGAAGAGAAATTATTTCATCCTTTAAAAAAGAGGATAAAGCCAAGATTATTGAAAGATATAAAATTGGTGACATTATTAAAGGAGCAGAAGTTAAAGGCTATAGTTCTTTTGGTTGCTTTTTTAATGTAAATAACGAACTTGATGTTCTAGTACATTTGCAAGAAATATCTTATTCACGAGTCAATCATCCAGATGAAGTATTTAACATTGGTGAAAAACATGACTTAAAAGTAATATCAGTTGATAAGGAGAAATTACAAGTTGGTTGCTCTGTAAAACAACTCGCACCAGATCCTTTTGAACATATAGAAAATTATGAGTTAAATAAAATGTATAAAGCCAAAGTGGTTAAAATAATGGACTTTGGTGCATTTTGTGAATTAGAACCAGGTTTGACAACACTTCTTCATTCTAGCGAATTAAGTTGGACTAAAAAAAATGTATCTGCAAAAAAAATGTTTAAAGTTGGAGATGAGATAGACTGTGTAATAACTGAAATAGATAAAGATAAAAGAAGAGTAGCGATTTCTCATCGCTTAACTAAAGAAAACCCATTTGAAGCTTTTGAGAAAAAATATCCAGTTGGATCAGTTGTAGAGGGTGAAGTTGTAAGTAAAAATGAATATTCATTATTTGTTAAAGTGAAAGATTTAGATGTTGATGCTTTTTTACATTGTAATGATTTAACTTATTTAACAAATGGCGAAGAAGAACTTAATAAATACAAAAAAAATGATAAAATTAAAGTTAAGGTTCTAGAAATAAAAACTTCTGATCAAAAGATAAGAGTTGGATTAAAACAAACACAACCAGATCCATTTGACTGGTTTAAAGATAAAAGAGTAAACCAAACTATAACTGTTAAAATTATATCAAGTGATAATAAGGGATTAATAGTTAGACCTGAGGGATGTGAAATGGATTTCCAGATTAAAAAATCTCAAATAGCGATTAATGTAGCAGATGCTAGACCTTCAAGGTTCACTGGGGGTGAAAGAATTGATTGTGCAATTTCAGAATTAGACCTAAATAAGAGAAAAGCAACTTTGAGTATCAAGCTACAAGAGGAAATTGAAAAAAAAGAAGCTCTAGAAAAATATGGATCGGAGGGTTCCGGTAAAAACCTACCTTTTTCATCTTTGTCAGAGGAATTAAAGAAAAAAGATAAGGAAAAAAAATAATTTAAGTAAGAAGATTAAATTGGCTATTGTAAAATCAAAGCTCTTAAAAAAACTTTCTCAGAACTACCCAAATTTTTTAAAAAAAGACTTAGAAAAATTTACAGATATCATTTTACAAGAAATTAAAAAAACATTAAGACGTGGAGAAAGAGTTGAACTAAGAGGATTTGGTGTTTTTTCATCAAATATACAAAAAGCTAGAATTTCAAGAAATCCAAAAACTGGTGAAAAAGTTAATACTCCAGAAAAAAAAACAATTCACTTCAAAATGGCAAAAGATTTGTTTAAGAAATTAAATGATCATGAATAAAAATATCTTTGTAGCTTGTGATGTATCAAGTCAAAAAGAAATTCTAGAATTACTTGAAAAAATACATAGTCAAATCTCTGGAATTAAAATTGGCCTTCAATATATTACCCAACATTCTCCTGAAGAGATTAGAGAGCTTACTAAATTTAATAAGCCTATTTTTTATGATGGCAAATTTTTTGATATAAAAAATACATTAATTGAGTCGATAAAATCTCTAGAAACTTTAAAAGTAAGTTATGCAACTGTCCATCTTTTAAATGGTTTCGAGGCATTAAAAGCTGCTGGTGAAGAAGCAAAAAAAATAAATTTGAAATTACTGGGTGTCTCAGTGCTTACAAGTTTTGATAATCATGAATTAGAAAAATTAGGTTTTAAACATGATGTAGAGAAACAGGTATTAAACTTAATTAAAATTGCTGTTGAGACAGATTTATATGGAGTTATTTGTAGTCCACTGGAAGTAAAAATGATTAAAAAAATTGCTCCTAATTTAAAATGTTTTACTCCTGGTATAAGAGAAAATACTGAAAATAATGATCAAAAAAGAACAATGAGTGCTAAAGAAGCATTGGAAGCTGGAAGTGATTGTTTAATTATTGGTAGACCTATTACAAAAGGTGATCCAAAAAAAAATATTAAGAATATTCTATCCTCTTTAAATTAAATGAAATCCAAAATTTGTGGAATCTCTGACTCAAACACATTAAAATTTTTAACTCATCATCCAGCATATCCAGAGTTTATAGGATTTATCGTAAATTATAAAAAATCAAAACGATACATTGAGTTTGATAAATTAAAGTCTTTATTATCAATAGATAAAAAAAATTCTTTTTATGTTGCAGTATTAGTTAAACCTGATGAAAATATATTAGAAAAAGTTAAAGATTTACCTTTTGATTATTATCAAATTTATGATTGTGGGCCTGAGGAGATAAAAAGAATTAAAGGAAAATACAAAAAAAAGATTATAACTGCATTTACTGTTCAAAACTCAGATGATGTAAATAAATATAATTTATACAAAGATGTAACAGATATATATCTCTTTGATAGTAAGGGTTATGAAGAAAGTTTTTCTTTTGAACACTCACTAATAAAAAACATAGAATTTAATAAAGAAGTTATGATAGCTGGAAATATTCAAATAAATGATGATCTAGATGATTTCAAAAAAATAGCTGATATAATAGATATATCTGGTGGTGTAGAAACTTCTGGATTAAAAGATATTTCCAAAATAGAAATTTTCTTAAATAAGATTAAAAATTTAAAAAATGAAAATTAAAAAAAACATCCCCTTAATTGATCAACATGACAAATATGGCTTTTGGGGTGGAAAGTTTGGGGGTAGCTATATTCCTGAAACTCTTAAAAAACCAATAGAGGACTTAACAATTAAGTTTGAAAAATTAAGAAAGGACAAAAAATTTATAAAAAAAAGAGATTTCTATTTTAGAAATTACATTGGTTCTCCTACTTCTTTTGTAAAATTAGAAAATTTGTCTAATCATTTAGGTGGTGCTCAAATCTGGGCAAAAGTAGTATCAGAAGCAAATGGCGGGGCTCATAAAATTTATAATGCTACAGTCCATGCTTTAATTTGCAAAGCTATGGGTAAGAAAGCTTTGGTGGGTGACACCGGCGCTGGGTATGCGGGTAAAATGTTAAGTATGGCAGCAAAAAAGTTTGGACTTAAATGTAAAATTTTTATGGGTGCAAAAGATATTAAAAGACAAAAACCTAATTGTGATGCAATGAGAAAAAATGGTGCTGAAATTGTACCAGTTTATTCTG
>MDTE01185258.1_pt1 | contig 25604 bp, 21 predicted proteins | sample 811231 | NCBI WGS metagenome assembly MDTE01 (sample SAMN05326651, study PRJNA326480) | marine metagenome | isolation source: seawater | place: Indian Ocean: Red Sea | collected 2010
ACGGACCTCACCGAGGCTTCCATCACCCAGGTGATCAGCAGCAGTGCCGACCTCCTCAGGCGCCGGAGCAGCCGTCGTCGCCGGAGCAGCCGTCGTCGCCGGTGCAGCCGTCGTCGCCGGCGCATCATCTGCAGCCGGTGCAGCGGTCGTAGCCGCGGCCGAGTCTCCGCCTGACGAACTAGCCGACGAGGAAATGCTGTCCCCGTCGTCGGACCCACAGGCACTAGCGATCAGGGTGAACGCGAGTCCCAGAGCCATCAGTACACGTCGATGTCGACGCATGGTTCCCTCCATGGTTTGGGTATGAAAACGGTGAAACACCCGCCCCGGGGCGGGTTGATTCCAACCACTATCTTGACAGTACGGTACGGTATCGCCAGATCCTCCAAAGGGCGGTCGACCGGGAGGACATGGCCCCCCAGCTTGGACATCGAAATGCTGGAGCAATTTCTGATCAATCCCCCCTACTACCGAGGAATTTCCGGTTCACAGGAGATCGCGGTAGAGGCCTCTGAGGAATTTCTGGCATTGACCGTCCGGGCCCATGGATACAAGGCTCCTGACGCATGAATCCCTTAATCACCGTCTACCCGGCGAGACGGATCCACACGATGGATCCGTCGCTGCCCGAGGCAAATGCGATCGCCGTGCGAGGTGACCGCATCGTCGAGGTTGGGACGCTCGAGTCGCTGCGGCCATGGTTGGATGCCCACGAGCACCATGTCGACGACCAGTTCGCTGAAGCGGTGATTCTGCCTGGCCTGATTGATCCGCACGTCCACCCATCGATGATGGCCATGTTGATGGCCACGGAGTGGATTACACCCGAGGCGTGGGACCTGCCAGGTCGGGAGATTCCGGCCACCGTGGGACGTGACTCCTACCTAGCCCGTTTGGCTGAGATTGAGGATGCCCATCCATCCGGTCGGCCACTGGTCAGCTTCGGCTGGCACCGCCAGTTTCATGGTGAGGTCGTTCGCGCCGACCTCGATGCCCTATCGACGGCCCGGCCGATACTGGTCTGGGGACGTTCGTTTCATGAGATTTGTTGCAATGTTGCTGGCCTGGAGTTGGTCGAAGCTGCGGAGGGAGCGGCTTGGGATCCACACATCGATCTGGAGACAGGCCGCATGTGGGAGTCCGGTATGGCATGGGCTCTCCAGCGACTTCGGCCATTGCTTCTCGACGAGGGTCGGTACGAGGTTCTCATGGAAGAGGTGGCCCAGATGGTCCATAGAGGGGGGGTTACCACCATCGCGGACGCTGGCTTCGGAGGAATGGCGCTCCCCGACCGGGAACTGGAGGTGTTGGCCAAGGTCCATGAAGGTGACCAGGTGCCGTTTCGGCAGTACCTGATTCCCCAGGTGGCGACGTTCAAGCGGGTCTACGGTGCCGAAGCAGAGGACCGGATAGCCGGTCTACCGGAACACTCCTCAGAGAGGATCCGCTTCTTGCGAGCCGGCAAGTTCTTTGCTGACGGGGCTTTTATTGCCCAACTCATGCAACTGGGTGAACCTGGCTACATCGATGGACATGAAGGGGCGTGGATGGCCGAACCCGACAGGCTTGTCCAGCAACTGCGACCCACCTGGGAGGCAGGTCGGCAGGTCAACGTGCATGTGAACGGTGACCTGGGCGTGGACGCCACGTTGGACGCCATCGCCCAACTAATTGCCGAAACGCCGCGGTTTGACCATCGAACAGTGCTCCATCATTTCGGAGTCTCCACTCAGGCGCAGTCCCGACGGGCCGCAGCACTGGGATGTGCGGTGCAGGCAAACGGTTACTACTTGCGGTTCTTCGGCGACCAGTTCGCAGCGGAGGGTCTCGGATCGGAACGAGCTTCTCAGATGACAAGGGTCGGCTCGGCCCGCCGCAATGGCATGAGTGTGGCCCTTCATTCCGACCTTCCTATGGGTCCGCTGGAGCCTTTGCTTGCTGCCTCGGTTATGGCTACCCGGCTGTCGCAATCAGGCGTGGTCCTGGGCGAGCACGAGCGACTCAGCCCCTATGACGCCATCGCAGCGGTGACCATCGAGCCTGCGTGGCAACTGTTTCTAGACCATGAGATTGGATCCTTGGCCGCCGGGAAATTGGCTGATGCAACCGTGATCGACGGCGATCCGTTCGCCATGGATCCAGCCCATTGGCCTGATATCGGTATCGAAGCCACCATGCTGTCGGGCCGGGTCTACCCAATCTCTCAATGACGTTCCACCCCTTGGCCAAGCAGTCTCCGGTCGGTTCAGCACTCGACAATCAAGTCTCGAAGCTGACGGTGGATTCCCGGATCCCGATGGTGGTCCTCGGGGGCTGGCTAGGAGCCGGAAAGACCACGCTGCTGAACCGTCTCCTGCGGGCTGTGGATGACAGTGAGAGAATTGCTGTTCTTGTCAACGATGTCGGAGAGGTCAACCTAGATGTCGAACTGGTGGCCTCTCGAGATGGGGACACTGTGGAGCTGACCAATGGTTGCGTTTGTTGCACCATCGGTGATTCGCTGGCTGTCACCCTGAGAGACCTAGCGCTGGGCGATCGCCCACCAGACCGGATTTTGGTAGAAGCCAGCGGTATCGCCGAACCGGACCGGGTGGCTGCCTACGGCGACCGTCGGCACATCCGACCCGACGGCATTGTGGTTGCCGTCGACGCTACTGACGTGGTCAATCGGGCGGCTGACCGGATCTACGGATCTCTGGTTCGACGTCAGGCTGCCGCCGCTGATTTGCTCTTGGTGACCAAGGCTGACCTCACTCGAGATGACGGGATGGCAGCCCGGTCCTGGTGTGGTGATGTAGCCGTTGGGACACCCGTGGTTACATCCGACAGAACCGGTTCCGATATGTGGGTCGGTCAGGTGCTCGGCAGCCCGCAACCCGCTGCTTTTCCGACACCCGGGACCGGTTTGGATTCGACACCGACCGTCGACTCCCCAGCGATGAACCTGCCGGTGGAGACTCTTTCAGTACTAGTCGACGACAGATTGGACGCCGACAACTTGGCCGAGGCCCTCTCGTTGCTGCGGGACCGGGTGGGGTCAGGACTCCTGCGCGCCAAGGCAGTATTGAGCGAGGCAGACGGGTCGCACAAGGCTGTGCATCTGGCCGGTGGCCGGGTGTCGGTGGAGCCAGCACCCAGATCAGCTCCGGGGATTCTCGTGCTCATTGCTGCTCCCGGCAGCCTAGATGGAGTCAACCTGTCGGAGGCGCTGCGTGTTACCCAGGATCCCGAGGAGGTATCCGTCTCGTGATCGAGTCAAAACCAGTGATCTTGGTAGTCGACCGAGAGACAGGATCGCCGTTCCCGACCGTGATGGACTCGCTTCCAGAGCCGGTCACCGCCACCGAGGCGGGGCTCATGATTGGCGACCCGATTCCCGAACACCTGCGGGTCCATCACGGCAACTGGCTGGCTTGGCCGCACTGTCGATGGGCGTTTACCCACATGGATGAGTTGCGGGCATCGGCCCAGATAGCAGCTCGTGGCCCGCTTGGCGACCCACTCCTTGATGCCGGGGGTGCGACCAACGACCCGGGGAAGGTTTCGATGGGTTCGGTGGGAGTGGGCATCGGGGGGTTGGACGGGATCGTTGTTGATAACGGTAGGGGCGGCACTTGGGCTATAAGCGAAATGCTGCACCACACATATGCCGACGGCTTCCTGGTTGCGCACCGGGGCAGGGTGGAGGCTGAGTGGTATGGGGATGGAATGGACCGTTCCACCCGGCACATCATGTTTTCGATGACCAAGACCGTCACCGGGGTGCTAGCTCTGTTGGCCGTCGATGAGGGAGCGATGAACCTCGATGATTTGCTGGTCACTTACGTGCCCGAACTCTCTGGTTCGGCCTATGAGCCGGTAACGGTCCGTCAGGCATTGGACATGACCGATGGGATTCGGTTCAACGAGGACTACACCGACCGTGACTCGGACATCAGCAGATATGGAGTCGCCATGTCGTTTACCCCTGTGCCACGGGATTGGGATGGGCCGGTGGGTGTCCGGGACGGGATCCTTGCTTTGACAGAGCGTGAACAGCCTCCGGGAGAGGCGTTCGCCTACAAGTCGGTCACAACCGACGTCCTTGCGTGGGCCACAGCCCGGGCGACCGATCGCCGATGGGTGGATGGTGTGTCCGACGCCATCTGGACGCCCATGGGAGCGGAAGCGGACGCGTCGGTGGTCCTCGACGACCGGGGAATAGCCGTTTCATCAGGAGGGATGTCATGCACTCTGCGGGATTTGTCTCGCTTTGTTCGGATGCTGGGACGTTCGGGCCGAGTCGGCGACGGGGATAGAGAGCGTCAGGCCATCCCAAGGGCGGTAGCCGACGATGTGGCCGCTGGCGGCGATCCCTCGGGTGACATCGCAGATCTGTATCCGACTCGTAGGGGGTGGACATACCACCGGCAGTGCTGGAACGCGCGCCGGGTGTTGGGCGGTTTCATGCAGATGGGGATTCACGGTCAGCGGGCCTTCTGTCACCCGGAGTCCGATCTCGTGGTGGCTTATTTCAGTAGTCGCCCAGTGGCGGCCAACGTCTATACCGATGCAGTCTTCGCCTCGCTGGTTCGCGCTGTTCTCGAGAACTCTTAGGAAGCGGCGCTGAGGTTCGGAAGGTGCTCCTCGACCAATTATCTCCCTCTAGCATTCGTACTCGACCGTGCCACCGACGATGGTGGAGAGGACTTGGATGTCGCAGATGGCCATCGGGTCGACTGTGAAAGGGTCCTTGTCGAGCACCACCAAATCGGCCAGTTTGCCTATCTCGAGCGTGCCCTTGAGGTGTTCCTCGCGGTTGACGAATGCTGCGGCCGAGGTGTAGCCAGCAATAGCGTCCTCGATGCGGGCCCGTTGCTCCGGACCCAAAACTTCACCATCGCGGGTCACCCGGTTAACCGCCGTCCAGATCGTGAACAGTGGGTCCAGGGGCGTCACAGGCATATCGCAGTGCAGAGCGTGGACAATGCCGTGGGCCTTAAAGCTGGCCAATGGGTCGATGCGGGAACCCCGCTCGGGGCCGAGGAAGCGGTCACGGTGTCGGTCACCCCAGTACCAGACGTGGTTGACGAAGACCGATGCCAGAACACCTAAGCGGGCCATGCGCTCCAATTGGTCCTCGCGAACCACTTGACAGTGTTCGATGCGATGCCGGTGGTCGTCGCGAGGGTTGGCTTCTATCGCCGCTTCGATGGCATCTAGAGAGTTGTCTATGGCCTGGTCGCCGTTGGCGTGAATGGCCACCTGCCATCCCTTCGCATGGGCGTCGGCGACCATTTCGGCTAACTGGTCAGACGGGATGACGGGGTAGCCGTTTAGGTCGGGCCGGTCGTGGTAGCCCTTGCATAGGCAGGCGGTGTAGCCCTGGATCGATCCGTCGGAAATGAACTTCAGCGCGCCGATAGAAAGTCGTTCATCACCGAGACCGGTTCTTAGGGGGAGGCTGTCGGAGTATCGCCAACTGGGAAAGATCCGCGTTCTGACGCGAATCGTGCCGTCTTCCACGCCTGCCTGATAGACCGCATACATGGACTCGGCCATCACCGCTGCGTCGGTCATGGAGGTAGTGCCGACGCTTAGGCAGTGGTTGCTGATGGCCTCCGCTCCAGCCCGCATAACCTCAGGGTCGGCGAATGGTAGGACAGCGCCGACGGCAAAGTTGGCTGTCTCCTCCATGCACCCAGTAACGCGACCGTTCTCGTCACGCTGAAAGTGTCCGCCTTCGGGATCCTTGGTGTCGTCGGTGACACCGGCCAGTTCCAGCATTCGACTGTTGGCATAGCCGAGGTGGCCGGAGATGTGCCGGAGGTAGACGGGATGGTTGGTGGTGGCCCTGTCGAGGTCGTAGCAAGTGAGGTGTCGGTCCTCAGCCATAAGAGAGTCGTCGTAACCCCATGCCTGAATAGGTTCGCCGACAGGGGTTATGGCAGCCCGTTCGGCTAGGGCTCCAACGACGTCGTCGACGTTTCGGCATTCCGGATAGCCGATGTTGGGGGCTGACATCTGCACACCCGCACCGATTGGATGCATGTGGGTTTCGATGAACCCGGGTAGGACCGTGGCGCCCCTCAGGTCGACTACTTCGGTGCCTGGGCCGATTAGGGCCTCGACAGTGGACATGTCGCCCACCCCCAGGATTCGTCCCTGCCACGAGGCCAAAGCGTCAGCCACCGGGTTGGCGGGGTCGAGGGTGCGGATGAATGCGTTAGTGAATAGCCGCTCGGCAATGGGCACGGAGGCTTCCTATCCTTTTTGTTGTTTTGGCGGGAGCTGTTACCTAGCAGTCTCTACTACTGAGGCTGTTTCCCGGTGGCGCTCTTCTTGGCGGCCAGGCGTTCCATGTAGGTGGCGCGAGAGGCTTTCCCCTCGGAGTCCTGCAGCGCGGCGGTAAGTCCGTCAGCGTCGGACCACGAACGGCCGGTTCCGACCATCTGGTCCGTCACCGCGTTCACATGACGCTTGGTGGCCGTTATTGCGACCCTCGGCCTAGCTGCTAACGATTCGGCCAAATCGTCAACTGCAGATTCAAGGTCAGTGGCAGCTACAACTCGGTTGAGGAAACCGGCGGCTAGGGCCTCGTCGGCACCAAACGGACGACAGGTCATGACCAGCTCCTTGGTAAGCGTCGGGCCGATTTCGCGGACCAGACGAGGAATGCCACCCCATGCCAGCGGGATGCCCAGTTCGACCTCGGGGATGGAAAAAGAGACGTCGTCGGATGCGATTCGGAGGTCGCAGGCCGCGGCTACGACGAGACCGCCACCGACAACGTGACCATGGAGAGAGGCAATCAGCACCGGTGATGTGCGCTCTAGAGCGTCGGCCATCAGTCGTCCGGTATCGGCTGGAACCCGTCCACCGGCGGGGGATGGCCCCTCGTCGTCGAAAACGTTTAGATCGAAGCCGGCGCTAAAAGCCCGGCCTTCGCCCCGGACAACCACCACCCTGAGGTCGGGCTGGTGATCGAACCAAGTGGCGGCGTCGATCACCTCAGCCATCAGCAGGTTCGATAGGGCGTTGAGACTTTTGGGTCGGTTCAGGGTGAGTGTGGCCCGACGGCCGTCTGAGGCGACGCTGATCGTCTTGAAATCAGGGGGTTGGGGAGCAGTGGCCATGGGTCGATCCTGCCCGACAGTTCGCTTCCAGCCCCAGTCGGCTGGCTCGAGTTTGTGGAGCCTGCCTTAGTGGTCAGTCGGCAGCAGGTTCCAACTTGACGTCGACGAAGAACCCTTCGCCTTCCATGAGGTCGATACTGGTAGCACGGGCCGCGGCGGCCACGTCGTTGACTGCCATGCGGAGTAGTGCGATTCGCTGCGGCGTATCGGTGACTGTGCAGGACAAGACAGGGGTGACCAGAGAACGCTTCTCAAGCGTCTTGTGGCGACGGATCTCGGCCAGAGTGTCGGCGGCTACCTCGGCGACCGCTGCGTCGACACTGCTGCCGGTCGATAGTTCGTCGTTGGTGGGCCACGGCTGGCGGTGGACCGAGCCGCCCCGCCACCACGACCAGACCTCCTCGGTCACAAACGGTAGGAACGGGGCGAAGAGGCGGAGCAGTGTTGAGATGGCCATCCGCAGTGCATGGCGGGCCGACTCGGCATCGGGCTCTTCGCCTTCGTAGGCCCGGGTCTTAACCAACTCAACGTAATTGTCCGTGAACGACCAGAACCAAGCCTCGGAGCGTTCGAGAGCTCGGGCGTAGTCAAAGTCCTCGAACGACCGGGTGGCCTCGTCGACCAAGTCACCTAGGCGCGACAGCATGGCTTGGTCAAGTGGGTGGGTGATAGCTGCTGGGTCGATCTCGAGGGGAGCGTTGCCTTCGGCACCAAAGCCAAGAGCAAAGCGGCTGGCGTTCAGGATCTTGATGGCCAGACGTCGCCCGATCTTCATCTGGCCGTCGTCAAAAGCAGTGTCGGTCCCCGGACGTCCGTTAGCAGCCCAGTAACGCACAGCGTCTGATCCATGTTGGTCGAGTAGGTCAACCGGGGTCACGACATTGCCCTTGGACTTGGACATCTTCTTACGGTCGGGGTCGAGTATCCATCCCGATAGAGCGCAGTGGCCCCATGGAGCGGCATCGGCCTCAAAATGAGATCGCACTGCGGTCGAAAAAAGCCAAGTTCGGATGATGTCGTGGGCTTGGGGCCGGAGGTCCATGGGGTAGGTGCGGGCGTATAGGTCGTCGTCTTCTTCCCAGCCGCAGGCGATCTGCGGAGTAAGCGACGAAGTAGCCCAGGTGTCCATGACGTCGGTGTCGCCTATGAATCCGCCCGGCTGACCGCGTTGTGACTCGTCATAACCGGGGGCCGGGTCGGATGATGGATCGACGGGGAGATCGGCCTCTTCGGGAACGATTGGTTGGCCGTGATCGGGTTCGCCATCGGCGTCCAGCGGATACCACAGCGGGAGAGGGACGCCGAAGAACCGCTGGCGACTTATCAGCCAGTCGCCGTTCAAACCGTCGATCCAGTTGGTGTACCGGGTTTGCATATAAGCGGGATGCCAGACCATCTCGTCGCCCCGGCCGATGAGTGCGGTTCGCAGATCCGAGTCGCGGCCGCCATTACGGATGTACCACTGGCGACTGGTGACGATCTCAAGTGGCTTGTCGCCCTTCTCGAAGAACTTGACTGGGTGGGTAATCGGCTCGGGTTCGCCGATTAGTTCTTTGGTCTCGCGGAGGATCTCGACCATTTCTTCCTGCGCGGAGAACACCGTTTTTCCAGCTAGGCGTGTGTAGGCGGCGATGCCGGCCTCGGACTCGATTCCCGGAGGCGGGTCAGGATTAAAGCGGCCGGCCCGGTTGATCACTGCTCGGACATCAAGGTTGAGTTCACGCCACCAGGTCACGTCGGTGGTGTCACCGAACGTGCAGATCATGGCGATGCCGGTGCCCTTCTCGGGGTCGGCCAATTCGTGGGCCATGACCGGTACCTCAACACCAAACACTGGTGTGGTGACCGTGCCTCCGAACAGCGGCTGGTATCTCTCGTCTCCTGGGTTGGCGACGAGTGCAACGCAAGCGGAAAGCAACTCAGGTCTGGTGGTTGCGATGAGGAGGTCATTGTCGCCGTCGGGTCCAGTGGTTCCCTCGGGTAGGTGAAAGGCGAGCCGGTAGTAGGCGCCTGGGCGCTCGCGATCCTCCAGTTCAGCCTGAGCTACGGCCGTGCGATGGGTGACGTCCCAAAGGGACGGAGCCTCGATCTGATATGCCTCACCTCGGGCCAGATTGCGAAGGAATGCTCGCTGCGAGACCTGTTGACAGCGTTCGTCAATGGTGGCGTAGTGCTGTGTCCAGTCGACTGAAAGACCAAGGCGGCGGAACAGGGACTCGAATGCCTTTTCGTCCTCGGCAGTAAGCACGTGGCAGAGTTCGACGAAGTTAGGTCGGCTGACGCGGACTTCTCCTCGCTTCTTGATGGCCTTTTGGTCGCCAGCGTCGGCTGGTGGGGCGAACTCGGGTTCGTAGGGCAACGAGGGATCGCAGCGCACGCCAAAGTAGTTCTGGACCCGACGTTCGGTCGGTAGGCCGTTGTCGTCCCAGCCCATTGGGTAGAAGACCTCGCGGCCAGCCATCCGCTGGTAGCGGGCCACGGTGTCAGTATGGGTGTATGAAAACACGTGGCCGACGTGAAGAGAGCCGCTGACAGTGGGCGGCGGTGTGTCAATAGAGAAAACGTCGACGCGCTCTTTGGTTCGGTCGAAACGGTAGGTTTCGCGCTCCTCCCAGACAGCGTCCCACTTGTCCTCGAGACCCTCAAGCCCCGGACGGTCGGGAATTGTGGGTAGGGGCGCTGGGGCGGAGGCGTCCATGTGTCGCATGACGGCCACGAGGCTACCGGCGGGTCCGCGGAGCCCCGCTAGCGTGCCCGCCGTGAAACGCTCTACCGACGGCCCGTCAGCGTCTAGTCGACCGAAGGTTCCCCGAGGGTTCGGGGTGGTCTGGGTCACTGTGGCGCTGGACATGGTTGGGTTCGGGATCGTGCTTCCGGTCTTGCCCCTTTACGCAGAGGACTTCGGAGCGTCGCCAGCATTGGCTGCAGCTCTTCTGGCGGTGTTTTCGGCCGCCCAGGTAGTGGCTGCACCGCTGTGGGGCCGCTTGTCGGATCGTTTCGGTCGGCGGCCGGTATTGGTCATGGCTCTGGTGGGTTCGTCGGCTGGAAGCCTAGTAACGGGCCTGGCTGGGGCGTTATGGGTGCTGTATCTCGGGCGAGCGCTAGACGGCTTTTCTGGCTCTTCTTACGCGGTGGGTCAGGCGGCGGTTTCGGATCTGGCCGAGCCAGAAGAACGGCCGCGCCTGCTTGGTTTACTAGCTGCTGCCTTCGGGGTGGGGTTTGTGGCTGGTCCGTTGATCGGCTCGTTTGCTGCTCTAGGGGGGCGTGAACTGCCGTTCTTGGTAGCAGCCGCTCTTGCCGCCGCTAACGCCTGTTTGGCTTTGGTGCGTATACCCGGTGGTCGATCCTCTTCATCGTCGAAAGTCGGGGTGAGGTTTGGGTGGGGTGCAGCAGGTCCGGTGGTTCGGCGTCTTGCGCTTCTTTCAATGGTCTCGATGGTGGGTTTTGCCGGGTTTGAGGCCACGTTTGCGATGTTGATCGAGCGACGGTTTCCGGAGGTGGGAGATCCGACGGTCTACGGTTTGTTCGCCTCGATAGGCCTCTTGATGGTGGCGGTGCAGACACTGATCGTTGGTCCGGTCAACGCGGGCCTGGGCTCCCGCCGTGCGTTGCGGATTGCCCTGCTTTTGGTGGCGGCCGGGATGGTCGTTTTGTCTATCGGCGGCGGTTGGGTCGGTCTAGCAGCGGCTTTGATCCTGTTGGTTGTGGGTCAGGGGGTGTTCGGCCCGACCCTTTCCAATGCAACGGTTGAGCATGTGGATTCATCCGCTCGGGGAGCGGCGCTTGGCCTCCAGCAGGGAGCTGGGGCCCTAGGGCGAATTGCCGGGCCGCTGATTGCGGGAGGGCTTTTTGATCAGTTGGGCTTGAGCGCTCCCTACTTGGTAGCTGCCGCATTGGCAGTGCTGGCGCTAGCGGTTCTACCGTCGGGTACGGAGCCTTCGACCCCGGGTAAGCCATTATGAACGAGTTCAACCTGGAATTGACCGAGGACCAAGAGCAGCTCCGGGACTGGATCCACCAGTTTGCTGTCGACGTGATCCGACCGGCTGCCGAGGATTGGGACGAGCGGGAGGAATTTCCCTGGCCCGTCGTACAGGAAGCGGCACAGATCGGCCTGTACGGTTGGGATTTCCTTGCCCAGGGGATGCTCGGCGATAAGACCGGCCTAACCATGCCGGTGGCCATCGAGGAGCTGTTCTGGGGCGACGCCGGAATCGGTATGGCCATCATGGGTAGTGGCCTCGCGGCGGCCGGGATTGCCGCTTCGGGCACCCAGGAACAGGTCATGGAATGGGTGCCCCAGTGCTACGGCACCGCTGACGACGTGCGCCTAGGAGCGTTTTGTGCCAGTGAGGCGAATGCTGGCTCGGATGTCGGTGGCTACCGAGCCCGGGCCGTGCACGACGAAGTTAAGGACGAATGGGTTCTAAACGGTGCCAAGGCCTGGATTACCAACGGTGGTATTGCCGATGTCCACGTGGTTGTCGCTGTGGTCGATCCTGAGTTGGGATCGAAAGGGCATGCCTCGTTCGTTGTCCCTCCCGGAACGCCCGGGCTGGCTCAGGGTCAGAAGTACAAGAAACACGGCATCCGAGCCAGTCACACTGCTGAGGTGATTCTTACCGACGTGCGAGTACCCGGAGGCTGTCTCTTGGGTGGCAAGGAGAAACTCGACGAGCGTCTCGACCGGGTACGTCGTGGCGAAAAGGGCAACGCTCAAGCCGCCATGCAGACCTTCGAGGCCACCCGACCAGCCGTCGGTGCTCAAGCGATCGGCGTGGCTCGAGCTGCTTTCGAGTACTCACTTGAGTACGCCAAGGAGCGCCAAGCTTTTGGCCGACCCATTATCGCCAATCAGGGGATCGCCTTCATGTTGGCTGATATGGCCACTGAGATCGAGGCCAGTCGGATGATGGTGTGGCGGGCTGCTTGGTTGGGCAAGCGTGGTGGATTCGTTAATGCTGAGGGCTCGATGGCCAAATTGAAGGCGGCACGGACGGCCACTTGGGTGACGGAGCGGGCGATACAGATCCTCGGTGGTGCGGGCTACACCCGGGAGGTACCGGTAGAGCGGTGGCATCGGGATGCCAAGATCCACGACATTTTTGAGGGCACGGAGCAGATCCAACAGTTGGTGATTGCGAGGGCGATTTCCGGTATGCGGATCGAGTAAGACTCGGGGCGGGTCCCTAGCGCCGCGCCTTAGATCGTCATGGGGTAAAAGAGGGTCTTACCGTCTCAGAAATCGGCGAGCTCCTGCGGGAGTGCTCGGGCCTAGGTCGAAACAGGCCAGCCCACCGGGAATCGGTCGTTGTCGTCCGGGTACTCGCCCGGCGAGACCGTGGTGTCGGCTTGGGTGACCGTCGGGTCGCATCCCGGGTGTGGATGCCAGACGGTGTCATCGCCAAGCCACCGCGTCGACAATGCCACACGTCGACCGGCGCCAGCGTTGCCGCGAGCACCGTGGATGATCCACGCCGAGAATACGATGGCGTCACCCGGTTCGACGTCGAATCCAATGATGTCGTATCCGGACCGATCGGCCTCAATGTCTGGTATTCGTTCGCCCTCGAAGTCCGTGGTCCAACCGTCCGAACCGTCGAACGACTCGGGAGCGAAGTAACGGTCCCAGCGGTGTGATCCTCGCACGAACTCCAGTGAGCTGTCCTCGACCGTGGCCGATGAGCACGCCACCCACACAGAGCAGATCGATTTGCCTAGGAAGGGCCAGTACGGGATGTCCTGGTGCCATGGAGTCGGTGCTTTAGTCCCCGGTTCTTTCACGAGTAGGTGGTCGAAATAGAGACGGACCGATGAAGAGCGCAGGCAGCTGGCTGCCAAGCCGGCGACTCCTGATTCGAGGGCGAATCGCCTTGCGACCGGATCTTCCCTCCAGAGGTACCGGGTGGTGAATAGGCGGCCCGGGCTGTCGTCATTGACAGTGTCGGTGGTCCAGGGGCCAGGTTCGGCTAACTGACGTTCCGCCAGGTCACATACCTCGGTGACGAAGGAGGGCTCGACGGCCGCTGGTACGTGTACAACGCCGTCTTCGGCAAAAGCGTGGTGCTGGCTGTCAGTCAGCACCATCTGTCTCCCGACGGCCATCCCGAGCAACCTACTCTTGGGTCGTGTTCGATGACACGGGAACAGTCGCCCTGGACCCCGCGGGCTGGTGGACGCGGGCTGGTGCGGTGTTCATCGACATACTTCTTTTTCTCAGCATGCTGGTGGTCCCAATCGTTTTCGTGGTTGTTGGTCTCGTTCTCTGCTGGGAGGAAACTGTCGAAGGGTTTGTCGCCGATGGTGCGGGTGTTCTGATAATTGTCGTGGGGGCGGTATTGGGCCTCGGCGCGTTCGTCTGGAGTGGTTGGCTGTTCGGATACCGGCAAGGAGTCAGCGGTACTACACCGGGTAAGCGGCGTCGGAGGATTCAGCTCATCGATGTCGCCACCGGAGAGCCACCTGGGGGAGCGAGAGGTGTTGGTCGGTGGTTGGTTCCCGTCTTGGTGGGCGGGATCCAGGGCATCGGCAGCGTCGTGCAACTCGTCGACATTCTGTGGCCAGTCTGGGACGCTCGCAACCAGCGACTGATCGACAAGGTGATGCGGACCCAGGTCGTTGTCGGTCTGCCTCAGGTGATGCCGGTCGACGGTTCCGTCGAATTGCCTAGCCCAATTAGCTGACGCCTGTCAGGGGCTCTGGTGACTGGAAGCTATTCCCGCTGGGAAGAGCACCACCGTCCGCGCCTACGGTCCGCCTATGCCTCGTCTGCGGAGAGTCCGGCGCAGGGATCTTCATCCCGGTGCCCAGCCGTTGTTCCAGATGTTGTTTGGTGATCGTGACCCGATTGACGAGCCTGGGACTCCGACCGGCAGTCCGGGTGATTGGTGGTCGACCTTTGCCCTAGTTCCTGACATTTTTGACCACGCCATTGACGGAATAGCGCTCTACCGCAGTCAGAATCGGCGACTTGATCCAACATTGCGAGAACTTGGTCAGACTCGCGTCGGCTGGTGTGTTGGTAGTCGATTCGTCTACTCGCAGCATCGCAAGGCCTGCCGAACGGTCGGAATATCGGACGAGAAGATCGACGCTATTGAGGCTTGGGAGACCGCCGCGTGCTTTGACGACGCAGAGCGGGCCGTCTTGGCCTACACCGACGCACTCTCGATTCAGCACGGACGCGTGCCTGACGGAGTTTTCGGCGCATTACAGGAGCACCTGTCGGATGAGGAGGTTCTCGAACTCACCTACATCGTCTGCACCTACGCTATGCACGGCGTGATGAGCCGGGCGCTGCGCCTTGAGTTTGATGCTGATCCGCCGGTGCTAGTCGAACATCCCGGAGACGAGTCAAGTCTTAGCGACGAATTCACCCGTCGCGAATTGCGGAAGGCTTTGCGTTTGGTTGATGGCGAATCCGACGACAGTTGAGCCGTCACCGAGCTCACATACTCGAACAGGTTTGTCGGTTGCTTCTTGACTAGCGGGTCAACCGTTGACCGAGAACGATGAGTTCGGGTTGATCTCCCGATTTCGCCGGTAAAAGCCCATGTCCATTTCAAGGCCGGTGTAGACGCCAGTGACCTTGACAGGTTCGGCGTCGTGGTCGTGGCCTCCTTCAACGGCTTCGATCAACTCAGCCATGCAGTAGCCGGCTACCGGGGCGTTCTTGAACTGATTGCCGCTGGAGCCAATGGCTACGTAGAAACCGTCCAGGTCGGTTCGGTCGTAGATCGGGATCCAGTCGTCGGACACGTCGTATAGGTCGACGATCCCCTTTTTCTCCGAAGGGATGCCCAGCGACGGCATGCGGCGGGCAAGCCTCAGCACCTGGGCGTTCCATTGGTCGTCGGACACCACGTTGTCGTAGTTGTCCGGGTCATCGACCCACACCTGCGGGTCGCAGGCCGGGTCCTCAGAGCCAATCAAGATGTTGTTGCCCGACTCGGGACGCACGTAGATGGCCAGGTCGGAGTCCGATGAGTGCGGGCCTTGTTTCTCGAAGTCAAGGTCGGCTGGCGACGGCACGTGGTGCACCTCGTGGCGAAGCGCCCGGGTCTTGATATTCATCGATTCGTACACTCCAGCCAGCTTGTTGATGACAAACGAGTGGGGACCCGCGACGTTGACCACAACGGGAGCGTCAACCTCGGTACCGTCGGCGAGCGTGATGCCGGTGATCCGATTGTCGGCCTGACGGATCTCGACCACCTCTACGTTGAAGCGGAAATCGCTGCCCTTAGCCTCTGCGGCCCGTTGCAGGTTGTGGGTGGCCAACTGTGGATCGGAGACGTAGCCGGAGTCCGGGGTATATACAGCTCCGGTTAACTCGCCCTCCGGCTCTTTCCAAAATCGGTCGTCCTCGGGTCGACAAGGCTCACCGTGTGTGCCGTGCTCGTAGAACGGGTAACGCTCGCGGAGTTCGTTGTTGTCCAGGACCTCGTAGGGCACGCCGACCTGATCGAATAATGGCAGGACTTTCTCGTGATGGCCGCCCTCCACCATGAAGAGCACGGTGCCGCTCTGCATGTAGATGGCATGGCCGCGTTCGTCTTTGCAATCGAGGTAGTTCGACCAGTCCTTCCAGTAGGAGAAACCCTCGTACGCCATAGCAACTCCATCAAAAGTGGAGTAGTGAGCGCGGACAATGGCGCACGAATTGCTGGTCGACCCGTAACCGGAGGCCGGTAACTTGTCGACGTTGAGTGTCTCCCACCCCTTCTTAGCTAGCTCAAAGGCGATCGCAGAGCCGATTACTCCGGCACCGACGATTATTGCGTCGTAGGACTTACGGCTTTGGTCGTTCATTGCTCTTCGCTCCGGAGTTGTTTTTAGTGGCCTCGGTTGGTGGGCGGACGCTAGACGGATGTCGTTGCTAGTGGAAGGGCGTTCAATCCTTCAACTCGTCGCCCCGGGTCCGAATTCGTTCCGCCTCCTCATGGGCTGGAAGAGTTCGGCCGAACAGTTGCTTTGTCCGTTCACGGCGGCCAATGACACCGGGTCTCTCGGTGTAGGCGAATACCGCAGTGTGTCGACTTGACGATGACCGGTCTACCCGGGTCACACGGTGCAACGAGAATCGTCCAAGAAAGATCTGCAGGTCCCCTGGTTGGAGTCGCAGAGTTCGAACCGTCGCCAGGTCCTCATCTTGACAGGCTTTGACCTTGTCAAAGTTCTCACTCTCGGTCGAGCGGATATTGGGTGAATATTGGAACAATCCGCCCTTGGAGGCCTCGTCGATGAGAATGGTAACGGCGAAGTCGTTGGTGTCGTAGTGCCAAGAGAATTGCTGGCCAGGGCCCAAGACGTTGATGGTCAGTCCAGCGAGCGGATCGGCGTAGCAGTGGATTTCGGGGAGTCCCAGGCAGTCGGCGATAAAGGCTAGGAGTGGTGGCCACTGGTAGACAGCGTCGATCGCACTTGTGGCGTCGAATGCATCCCGGGGGATGAAACCGCCTGAGCGCTCTATAAAAGTGTTAATGGGATGGTCGGGTGGGAGCGTCGGGTCGGCTTCGGAAAAGTACGGATTGATGGCGATCTTCGACTCGTGAAGAAACGGTCGGATACTCAGGATCTCCGCGCTCATGATGGGTATCGCAGTGCTGTCCAGCAACTTTGGGATCACTGCGCAGCCATCGTTCGCGAGCTTTGATCTGGCTTCAGCAACCATGGAGGAGTATTGGGGTGAGTCTGGTCGGTTGATTGGGTGCCGGTCGAGGTTGATCAACTCCGCGATTGGTAATGGGCATGGGTGGCCGGTGAGGCTCATGGATGGTTTCCTACTGCTCCCATGGGGGCGTCCAGTTGCCTTTCATTCGAAACGACAAATCGGCGTCGTCTTCGATGCGTTTGGCCACGTGCAGCTCCCCTGCGTCAGAGCCATAGCGCTCGGAGGCCCTCGCGAAAGTGGTCGCCGAAGCCTCGGTCATCGGGAGATCGGTTCCCAGCTTGGCTGACAACTCCCTGATTAGGGCCAGATCCTTGTTGCACAGGTCGAGGGTGAATGACGGGTCGTAGTGTCCGGCAAAGATCGATGGAGCGTCGTGACGGGCGACGAAGGAGTCGCCCACGCTGTCAGTTATGGCGTCCCACAGGACAGATAGTTCGACACCGTTGCTCATGCCCAGAGCGAAGCCCTCACCGATAGCCGCCGCTGCGATGAACCAAAGTTGGTTTGTTACCAGTTTCACTACGTTCCCAGTGCCAAGCGCACCGCAGACAATGACCCGACCGAGTTGTTTGAGAATCGGCCTGACTCTGACCACGGTGTCGTCGTCGCCACCGACGAACAAGGTGAGTCGGCCGTTACGAGCGCCGTCAACGGCCCCGGTCACCGGCGCATCGACGACAGTGACCCCTTCGGGGGCTTTGGCCGCCAGGCGTTCGACTAGATCACGGCGGTTGGTGGTCAGGTCCACCCAGCACGAGCCCTTGCGGAGGGCGGCAAGAGCCCCAGCATTTTCCATGACTGCTTCTACGTGGTCGGGCCGTGGGAGCGAGGTAAGTAGCACATCGGCGGCTAGCGCCACTTCGGTGGCCGACTTTGCCGGAGTGCCGCCAGCGATCGCGATCTCGTTGAGAGGGTCGACGACGCGGTCGAAGGCCGTGACCTCGTATCCGGCGGCAAGCAGTCGTAGACACATGGGTTTTCCCATGTTGCCGAGACCAATGAAGCCGATCGTCTCGGACCCGGTGTTTTGCTGGGTGGTGCTAGCCGGCATGGGTCCTCCCGAGGCCCTCGATAACTGAAATTGAAGAGGCGATGGGTTGGCGTCGCCTTTAGGCGGCCTGAGCGTAGAGATGGGGCCCTTGTCGGCGCAATCGCATAGGTTCGCTCCGTGATCCCTGCGATCAGCCGGCGGCCGCCGAATTCGGATATGGCCGACTAGGAGGCTTGGCCAATGGTGACAGCACTCCGATGCTGGCTTGCTGATATCACGGCCCAGTCCCAGCAAGACGAGGCGACGCCGTTACGGTTCGACTGATGTCTGCGTCGGATCCGCCCTTGGTGCGAACTGCGGCCGAACTAGATGAAGCCGATCCGCTGGCTGGGTTCCGCAACGAGTTTGTGCACAGTGAGACTGAGGCGGACCTCATCTACTTGGACGGCAACTCGCTTGGTCGGCCAGCCCGCCAGTCGCTCGAGGCCGCCCGAGCCCTGCTTGATCAGCAGTGGCCTAGCCGTCTGATCCGGGGTTGGAACGAGGGTTGGTTCGAGATTCCCCAGCGGATCGGCAACCGCATTGCCGAGTTGCTCGGGGCGTCTTCGGGTGAGGTGGTGCTGGCTGATGCCACCTCGGTCTGCCTCTACAAGGCGGCAGTCGCGGCCCTAGGTGCGCGTCCTGACCGGACCCGAATCATCACTGATGACCAGAACTTTCCTTCCGACATTCAGGTGCTTCGGGCCGCTGCCCGAACTGTTGGACCCGACCACGAGGTGGTGGTGGTTCCCACCGACGGCATCCATGCTTCGCTTGATGGTGTCCGGGATGCCCTTGCCGGGGACGCCGGTGACGGTCCAGCCCTGCTGGCTCTAAGCCAGGTGTCCTATCGGTCCGGGTGGTGCTGGGACATGGCTGAGGCCACCGCAGTGGCCCACGAGGCTGGTGCTTTAGTGCTATGGGATCTTTGCCATTCGGTGGGAGCGGTACCTATCGATTTAACGGCTGCGAATGTGGACCTAGCAGTAGGTTGCACCTACAAGTACTTAAACGGCGGGCCCGGCTCGCCCGCATTTATCTATGTGTCATCTGGTCTCCCACAAATGGTGAACCCGATAGTCGGCTGGTACGGAAGCGATCATCCGATGGGCTTTGATTTCGATGCCGGGCCGGCACTAGACGCGTCGAGGTTCTTAACTGGTACACCGCCCGTTCTTTCGTCGTCTCCTGTCGGTCCGGCGGTCGAATTGATGCTCGAGGCAGGTATAGATCGGCTTCGAGCCAAGTCTGTAGCCATGACCGAACGCTTTATCGCCCTAGTTGACGAGCATCTGGTTCCTCTGGGATTCGAGGTGTGCAGTCCGCGGGACTTCCAACGGCGGGGCTCTCACGTGTCGCTTTCACATCCCGAAGCTCAGGCTGTTGGTCAAGCCCTGCTCCACGAGGAGTCGGTGGTGCCCGACTTCCGTCCACCGGACTTCCTGCGCTTCGGTTTCGCTCCCATATACCTTCGCTTTGCCGATGTCGACGAGGCGGTGGCCAGAATCATGCGGGTGGTCGAGGGTGGGGGGATTGATCGCTGGCGTGATGCCGCACCAATCGTCCCCTAGCGAGAATGTCCTGCTGGGCGTCTTAGTCAACTGCGCTGCTGGTGTCCGGGCAGGTGACCGTGCCGGATGGCTTCTCATTGCTGGAATTGGTCGCAACTAGGAGATGGTTTTGGCGACGCGGTTGGCGATGAGGGCACCGATCTCGAGCGAGGCGGTGGCAGCCGGAGAGGGAGCATTCAATAGATGGAGAGATCGGTCACCGTCTATCAGGGCGAAGTCGTCAAGGAGTGCGCCTCGCCGGTCCACAGCTTGGGCCCGGACGCCGGCCGGAGCACGGCGCAGGTCGGCGGGGTTGAGGTCTGGGACTAGGCGCCGAGCGGAGGTCACGAAGCGGCGATGGCTAAGTGATCGCCGCAACTCGTCGAAACCAGGTCGCCAGTACTTGGCTAAAAGGCGGGCTGTGCCGGGCCAGAAGGCGGTGCCGGCAAGGTCGCGGGCCGAGATATCGGACCAGCTATAGCCCTCGCGGGCTAAAGCCAGTACGGCGTTCGGTCCGGCGTGGACGCGGTGGTCGAGGCCTCGGGTGAGGTGAACGCCAAGGAACGGGAACCTTGGGTCAGGGACCGGGTACACCAGCCCCCGGATCAGATCGGCCGATGGGCCGACCACGTCGAGGTACTCGCCGCGGAAGGGCAGAATGCGAGCTTCTGGTCGTTCGCCTGAGGCTCTGGCCACTCGGTCGGCGTGGAGGCCTGCGCAGCCAACGAGAAAACTTGCTTCAACCGGTGTGCTACCGGTGTCGATTCTCCAGCCGCTCGGGGTGGGCGTGGCTCGTCCAGCCCGGGTTCCGTTACGCACTGCTCCGCCGGCTTCGACCACTCGCCGGGCAAGGACCTGGGCCACCGCGACGAAGTCGGCTCGTCCGGTGGACGCCACGTGCAGAGCCGCTAAGCAAGACACATGAGGTTCGTAGCTTCTGGCCTCTTCCGGTCCCATCTGGGTGATTGGCACCGCATTTGCGCGTGCTCGTTCGGCTAGGGCGGCCAGTTGGGGAATCTCATCGGTTTCGGTTGCTACGACCAACTTCCCGCAGCGGTCGTGGGCGATCCCGTGTTCACCGCAGAATTCGACCATCCGGTGGCCACCATCTACCGCCAGTTTGGCCTTCAGCGATCCGGGGACGTAGTACAGACCGGCATGGATGACGCCGCTATTGCGCCCAGTTTGGTGGGAGGCAACCTCGTCCTCCTTCTCGAGGACGACGACCGAGACGCCAGGCAACCTTGTTTGGAGGGCGTCAGCCGTCGCGAGGCCGAGGATGCCGCCCCCCACGACGACGACGTCAGCATGGTCGGCAGCCATGTTGGTGACGCTAGCGGGGTTGGAAAAATGGAATACCTCTGCGCCGGAGCTGTTTTGCCAAAAAAGTCATTCGAGAGTTGAGGCCCATTCTGGCCTGACGGGAACTCAGCGAAGAGCCAAGGCCTCCAGCGGATCCACGTATTCGAGTTCGAAGGTGGCCGCCACGGCCCGGTCTGTGATCCGTCCGGCGTAGATGTTTAGGCCATTGCGTAGGTGAGGGTCATCTTTGAATGCTTGCTTGGTGCCCTTGTCGGCTAAGGCCAATATGAAAGGCAATGTCGCGTTGGAAAGCGCTTGGGTAGACGTTCTTGGGACCGCGCCTGGCATGTTGGCGACGCAGTAGTGGACCACGCCGTCGACCACAAAGGTCGGGTCGGTGTGGGTGGTGGGTCGGGTGGTCTCAAAGCAGCCGCCTTGGTCGACGGCTACGTCGACGATCACCGACCCGGACCGCATTTGGCCGAGCATGTCTCGGGTGACGAGGCGGGGGGCCTTGGATCCCTTGATGAGCACGGCGCCTATCACTAGATCGGCACCTAGTACTGAGGCCTCGAGTTCGGCCTTAGTGGAGTAGACGGTGGTGACCCGATTGCCAAATCGCTTCGCCAGAGCGTTGAGAGCAGCCTCGCTGCGGTCGAGAACTGTGACATCGGCGCCTAGGCCGACGGCCATCTCAGCCGCGTTCTCGCCGACTACCCCGCCTCCGATGATTACAACCCGAGCGGGGCGTACGCCTGGGACGCCGCCAAGCAAGAGGCCAGTACCGCCCTGCGTGGCTTCCAGTGCGTGCGCCCCAGCCTGAATCGACATGCGTCCGGCGATTGCCGACATGGGAGCCAGAAGCGGGAGGCGGCCCGCGTGGTCGGTGACCGTCTCGTAGGCGATGCAGGTCGCATCGCTGGCTAGAAGTTCGTTGGTCTGCTGACGATCAGCGGCCAGATGCAGGTAGGTGAACAGGGTGTGATGGGACTTGAGTAGTGCCCGTTCGGGGTGGAGGGGCTCTTTGACCTTGACGATCATCTCAGCTTCGGCAAAAACGTCGTCGGAAGTGCTGGCGATGGAAGCGCCAACCGCCTTGTAGTCGACATCGCTATAGCCGGCGCCCTCACCTGCGGTGGTCTCCACGACCACTCGGTGGCCCCGGTTGATGAGCTCGCCGGCGGCGCCAGGAGTGAGGCCGACGCGGTGTTCGGCGGTCTTGGTTTCCGCAGGTACACCGATGTCCATGGCAGCGCTCCGGTCGGGATTGCTAGGGAGATCACTTCCCGACGATTAAAACGTAGGCAGACCCTGACGGCATGTGATTGCGGAACCAAGCTCAAATAGCCACTGCTACGCAATATTATTGCGATCAGATAGGATTTAGTGCGTGAAACAACCGCAAAATGATCTTGACTACGTGGATCGTGCCATCCTCCGTTTGCTCCAAGAGGATGGGCGGATGGCCAACGTGGACCTGGCCGAGGCTGTCCACCTTTCACCATCGGCCTGCCTGCGCCGAGTCCGGCGCCTGGAGGAGGGCGGGTCCATCAATCGCTACGTGGCCCTCGTTGACCCCTTGGCGGTCGGGTTGGGAACCGACGTGTTCGTGGAGATCACTCTGGTCGGACAGGACGAGGGGACGTTGGAAGAGTTCGAGCGCGCGGTCAGTGAGCGACCCGAGATCATGAGTTGCCACCTGATGGCCGGTGACTTCGATTATCTGGTGCACGTAGTCGTGCGTGACGTGGCCGACTATGAGGTGTTGCACCGCACCCATCTGGCGAAGCTGCCGGGGGTGGCGCGGATGGTGTCGAGTTTCGCCCTGCGGCCAATCTGCGACCGGACCGCCGTGCCGCTCTAGGAATCCTCGCGGCTGCCGTCGCCGGGGGCGGTCCCATTCTGATCGATGCCGTCGATTAGCAGTTCCACGAGGAAGTTGAAGTCGGCGTCGTGGTCGCCGCGACCCATGCTGCCAGCGTTCTCCAGCCGGCTGAAGCCGTCCATCGCGGAGCGAAGCGACCGTCCGGCCTGCACTGCCCGGTCCTCGTCGAGGCCAAAGCCCCGGATGATGGCCCGGATCGCTCCCAGAGCCAGACGGGCTCCGGCGCGCCGCTCGGCGTCCTCAGGTGCGATGGGTAGAAGCGTCATTTCGTAGCGGCCGGGGAAGCCAGTGGCCCAGCGTCGGTAGGCAACGGCGAACGAGCGCACGGCATCGGCTCCGCTCCGACCCAGGACCGAGTCGCGTAGCACCTCGCCGAACTCAACGGTGGCCGCGTGGGCCAAGTCGCGCGTCAGGCCGTTCAGACCCTCAACGTGGGCGTAAAGCGACGGCGGGCGAACCCCGAGGCGTTCGGCGACACCAGCCAGGCTCAGGCCGATGACTCCCTCGGCATCGAGCACCGCCATGCCGGCGGCCACCACGTCGGAATGGGTAAGGCCCCGCTTACGGGTGTCGCGGTGAGCGTGATTGGTGCGCTTTTCGGCCTCAGTTGTCCGCATCGTCCTCATCGTTTGGATTCTATGAGGTAAATCATAGACATATCTCTAAGATTCTTAGTCATGAGCGGGTCAATGCCGATATCGGGTGTTCCACCAGCAGGATCAGTCCACGATGAAGGTGAGATCGACGCCGTCGTCGACCTTATGCGCACTTCCAACCTGGCCATTGGCGCAAAGGTCACTGAGTTCGAGGAGCGCATGGCGGTCCTGCTAGCCAAGCGCTTTGGTGTCATGGTCAACTCAGGTTCCTCTGCCCTGCGTCTGGCCATCGATCTCATCGGCTGCGAGCCCGGCGACGAGATCATCACCCCGCCGGTCACCTTTTCTACCGACATCGCCCCGATGGTCCAGTCGGACATCGTGCCGGTGTTCGTTGACGTCGAGCCGGACACTTTCCAGATAGACCCGCTTGGCATCGAGGCAATGATTGGTCCCCGTACCAAAGCCATCCTTGCCCCCAACTTGGTGGGCAATTGTCCGGACTGGGATGCCATCCGGGCCATTGCTGACACCTCCGACCTCGTGGTAGTCGAGGATTCATGCGACGTCGTGGATTCGTGGCTCCGCGGCGAGCGCACTGGCACCCGGGCTGACATCAGCGTTACCAGCTTCGCTCTATCCCATGCTCTGACTGCGGGCGGGAACGGTGGCATGGTGGCGCTGAATGATTCCGAACTCCGCGACCGGTGCTTGTCGTTGCGACGATGGGGTCGACTTAGCGAGCACTACCTCTTCGGTTCCAAGAAGGGTGGCCAGGACCGGTTCGGTGCGTTGGCCGACGGGACCTCCTACGACCTGGTGTTCACCTTCGACGAGATCGGTTATAACTTCGAGCCCACCGAGATCAGCGCAGCTATCGGCCTAGTCCAGCTTGAGAAGCTGCCCAATTTCAACGCCCAGCGCAGGCACAATTGGATGATGCTGGACGAGTTCTTCGCCGGTTACGACGACCGCGTGGTGCGGCCTCGCACTACCGACGGCTGTGACACTACGTGGATGCGCTACTGCTTCCTACTGGGCGAGGAGGGTGGACTCGATCGCACGGAGGTCCAGGAGTTCCTTGAGTTCCGTGGCGTGCCTACCCGAATGGTCTGGACTGGCAATGTTCTGCGTCAACCCGGGTTCGAGGGCATCCCTCATCGGGCGCCGGCTGGTGGGCTCCCCAATGCCGACGAGGTGATGGATCGCGGCCTCACCTTGCCCATCCACCATGGCATGACTAGCGACCATGTCGGCTTCATGATCGACCAACTAGGCGAACTCTTGGCCGATTAGGCCAACCTACGATCCGAGTGACGCGGAGAAGACAGCTATGACCTCTACCGGTAGATCCACCCCCTACACCTTGATCTCGTCGGACTGCCACGCTGGCGGCAACATGAAGGCATACGAGGAGTATCTCTCCCCGTCACACCGGGAAGACTTCGCCGAATGGCGGGGTGCCTATCGGAACCCGTTCCGGGACCTGCAGGACGACGGGAGGTCGCGTAACTGGGATGACGATCGGCGCAACGGCGATCTGGACGCCGAGGGGGTGGCCGCGGAAATCGTCTTTCCAAATACCGTGCCACCGTTCTTCCCGACCGGTGCGCTCATTACCTACCCGCCGACTAATCGAGTTGACTACGAGCGGCGCCTCGAGGGAATTCGCACTCACAACCGCTGGCTAGTCGACTTCTGCGCCGCTTATCCCGAGCGTCGGTGTGGCCTGCCTCAAGTATTCCTGTTCGACCTTGACGACACTATTGCCGACCTGGAGCTGGCCGCCGCCAACGGCCACAGCAGCTTCATGCTTCCTGCCGTGCCACCCGACTCCGGACTGCCGGGCCTCTACGACCCGGTCTACGATCGACTCTGGGGGGCTATACGTGACCTCGATCTGACCGTCACCCAGCACGGTGGGTCGGGGAACCCGAACTACGGGGAATCACCGGCGGCCAGTCTGATGTTCCTGCTGGAGGTTCCGTTCTTCGCCCACCGGAACCTCTCACACCTGGTCATGTCGGGGGTGTTCGAGCGGTTTCCCGAACTGCGGTATGTCATGACCGAGCAGGGTGTCGGCTGGGTGATCGAAGACCTTCGGCGTATGGACGGCTACCACGCCCAGATGGCATCGGGTCGGGTTGGCGAACTCGGTTTTGCCGCTGAACTGGTGCTGCCCGACAAGCCCAGCGAATACTTTGCTCGCAACGTATGGATCGGGGCCAGCTTCCCGAGCCCGTCCGAGGCCGAGGCCATGCGGACGGTCGGCATTGATCGGACCATGTGGGGTAGCGACTACCCACATAACGAGGGCACGTTCCCGCACAACCGGGAGCACTTGCGCCGCTCGTTCAGCGGGTGGGCGGAGGCTGATCTGCGGAAGGTGTTCGCCGAGAACGCCTCGAAGGTCTACCGGATCGACCTTGATGCTCTGGCCCCGTTGGCCCAGC
>MDTE01141466.1_pt1 | contig 25599 bp, 32 predicted proteins | sample 811231 | NCBI WGS metagenome assembly MDTE01 (sample SAMN05326651, study PRJNA326480) | marine metagenome | isolation source: seawater | place: Indian Ocean: Red Sea | collected 2010
CCTTACATCATGGGATGATAGAAGACATCAAAAGGATATCGCTAGAGAGATTTTCCCCAAACTTCTCTCAATTCCCGGTGCAAAAGTCATAGCTGTTAATCCACCAAGCCTAGGTGGTAGCAGATTTAAGCCAGGTATCCAGTTTGTGATAAGTGGAAGTGACTATGACGATATCTACAAATGGGGAAATCTTATACTTAACGAAACCTCATCTATGAGGATAAGGAATCCGAATATTGATTATAAAATCACTAATCCAAGACTTAATTTAAAAGTTGACAGAGATAAGGCATATGAGTTAGGTGTTACTGCGGATGATATTGGAACTACTATAGAAACATTACTTGCATCTAATAAAGTCACAACATTCTCGAAAGATGGATTAACATATAATGTAATTTTACAAGCAGAGAAGAGTTTCAGAATAAATAAAAATAACTTAGATAATATTTATATTAAATCACCTACGTCAAAATCACTTATACCTCTTTCAAATTTAGTTATATATGATGAAACATCTACAAGTAATAGTTTGAAAAGAATAAATAGAATGCCTTCAACAATTTTTTCAGCATCTTTATTACCTGGTTATCCTCTTGGTGATGCACTTAGAGAACTTACAAATATAGCAAGAGATACTTTACCATCTAATGCTTCTATATCATTCACAGGTTCATCTAAAGAGTATTTCGAGTCGGGAGATAGTCTTTTACTAACAATTTTATTTTCTGTTTTAATCGTTTATTTAGTATTGAGTGCACAATTTGAGAGTTTCAAAAATCCATTAACAATTATGTTAACAGTTCCTATTGCACTAACAGCGGGATTATATACTTTATTTCTTACAGGTACCTCTTTGAATGTATATAGTCAAATTGGTTTCCTAATGTTGATTGGTTTAATTGCAAAAAATGGGATACTTGTTGTAGAATTTGCAAATCAATTACGTAATGAGGGATACAGTGCTAATGATGCAATAATAGAGTCATCAATAATAAGGTTGAGACCTGTGTTAATGACTACCATTTCAACACTTCTAGGCGCTATACCTTTGATATTAAGTACTGGAGCTGGTGCCGAAAGTAGGTATTCTATGTCTATAGTCGTATTTGGTGGAATAATGTTATCTGCATTAATTACTCTGTATTTAATCCCAGCACTTTATAGGTTTATCGAATCGAGATAGTTATTTTAGAGGAGGGATTGTTAATCCTTTTTGCATAGAAAAATACGTGGAAAGATCCTCAATATCTTTATCAGAGAGATTTTGAGCAAATCCCTTCATGATAATATTTTTCCTTTCGCCACTCCTATATTCTTTAAGAGAATGTATTAAGTAGTTTTTGTGTTGACCGGCTAGTATCGGATAAGTTTTAATTTGAGATATTCCATCTACACCATGACATGCTGCACAAATTTGTGATTTTTCTTGACCATTTTTATAATCACCAGCATTTATGATATTTGATGACATGGCTAATATAAGTAATAAAAATAAGCTTAATTTCTTCATTTTAATGACTCAAAATATTTAGCAATATCAATCATGTCTTGATCAGATAAACCCATCGAATTTGCGTGCATAGTTGGATGTTGTCTTTCGTTGTTTTGGTATGCTTTCAGTGCTGAAACAATATAATCAGCATGCTGTCCTGCCAGTTTTGGAACTTTGTAGGTTGGATACACATTATTATATCCTGGAATGGCATGACATCCTAAACACGTCTCAGATTTTGCCTTTCCTATAGCTAAATCCTCTGCATGAATGTTACTGGACATCATTATAAAAGTGATAAATATAAAGTTTAATATTGATTTCATACCTTATTTAGGAGAGGATTATACACTAATTTTGTTGGAGATAAAACTTCATTTTTTTTGTATAATTAAAATATTATAGTTATGCCTATATACGAATATAAATGTAATAAATGTAATGAGATTTTCGAACATTTTCAAAAAATCAGCGATGATCCTTTGAAGACTTGTTTATGTGGTTCTAAAGGCTCGGTCTTTAAAATTATCTCTAGTTCTGGTTTTAGACTAAATGGTACAGGCTGGTATGAAACTGATTTTAAGAATGTTAAAAAGAAAAGTACTTCATTAGATACCAATAAAGGTAAGTCCGAATCCAAAGCAAAATAAATTATATGGATTTCAGTGAAATTATGATTGAAAAAATATTAAGTAAAAGCATTAGAGATACAGATATTGACAAGACAGTGTTTTTATCCGGGTGGGTTAATAAACGAAGAGATCACGGAGGCATCATTTTTGTTGATTTAAGGGATTATGGAGGAATAATCCAGATTGTTTTTAATCCTGACAATAAAGAGATTTTTAAAGAGGCTGAGAAATTAAGATCAGAATTTGTAATTTCAGTTACCGGTGTAGTTAAATCTAGATCACAGGATACCATCAATAAGGATATTCCAACTGGAAAAATTGAAATCATTGCTGAAAGCCTTTTAATTATCAATAAGTCTGACACGCCACCTTTTATGTTTAATGATTTGAATGTTAATGAGGATTTGAAATTACAATATAGATATATTGATTTAAGGAGTGAGAGAATTCAAAATAACTTAAAATTTAGATCTAACCTTATTAAAACAATAAGAGATTTTTTTCATAAAAATGATTTTGTCGATGTTGAGACACCTATCTTAACAAAAACTACACCAGAAGGTGCGAGAGATTACTTAGTTCCAAGTAGAGTTAAAAAAGGATCTTTTTTTGCATTGCCTCAGTCACCACAAATTTTCAAACAAACTCTGATGATCGGTGGATTAGAGAAATATTATCAAATTGCAAGATGTTTTAGAGACGAAGACTTAAGATCTGATAGACAGCCAGAATTTACACAGCTTGATGTTGAACTTGCTTACGGAACAGAAGAAAAGATAATATCACTTACAGAAAATCTATTTAGTACTATCTTTAAAGAGTTGTTGGGTATTAACGAAATTATATTTAATAAAATGACATTTGATGATGCAATGAAGTATTACGGTTGTGATAAGCCCGATTTAAGAAATCCACTTAATATGGTATCAATAAAACATCTTGTTAAAAATACTGAATTTAAAGTATTCGCTGAATCAGCTAATGACGACGAATGTAAGGTTGTTGCTTTAAAAGTTCCAGGTGGGAATTCTTTATCCAGAAAATCTATTGATGACCTAACGTTGATGGTTAAAGATTTTGGTGCTAAAGGATTAGCTTACTTAAAATGTGACGATATAAATAATATTAATACAGGAATAGTATCACCGATTAAAAAATTTCTTACGAATGACCTTATTGAACAAATTATTAAAATAACAAATTCCCAAAATGGTGACATTATATTTTTTTCTTCTGATAAAGAAGTGGTAGTAAATCAATGTATGTCAAATCTTATAAGAGAGCTTGGAATACAGCTTCAATTAATAACAGACGAGTGGAAATTTGTTTGGATAACTGACTACCCGCTTTTTGAGCCACAAAGCAGTACGAATACTCCGACGCCTCTCCACCATCCATTTACTGCTCCAGTGAATTCTGACGATCTAGATCAAAGCGATATTTATAAGATTAAATCAAGAGCATATGACTTAGTACTGAATGGAGCAGAAATAGGAGGAGGATCTATCAGAATACACTCTAGTGAAATTCAATCTAAAATTTTTAAATTATTAGGTCTATCTAAGGATGAGATAGAAAAAAAATTCGGTTTTTTTGTAAACGCATTATCACAAGGTTGCCCCCCTCATGGTGGTATTGCATTTGGCATTGATAGAATAGTGATGATGCTTCTAAAAACAGAGAGTATTAGAGATGTAATTGCTTTTCCAAAAACACAATCAGCATCATGCCTGATGACAGATGCGCCATCGCAAATAACGAACGACCAGTTATCTGAACTAGGCATTAAATTACCTAAGAATTTAAAATGATAGAGTATAATGATTATCTAAAAAAAATAAAAAAATTCTTAAAAGAGAATGATGCGACTATCATCGCACATTATTATGTCGATGAGTCTGTACAAAAAATTGCTGAAGATACTGGAGGTATAGTTAGTGATAGTTTAGAGATGGCTAGATTTGGAAATCAGCAGAATAATACTTGTTTAATTGTTGCAGGTGTTAGATTCATGGGCGAAACTGCCAAAATACTTAATCCCTCTAAAAGAGTCTTTGTGTTAGATAATGAGGCCACTTGTTCTCTAGATGAAAGCTGTCAGTCTGAGAGTTTTATTGAATTTTGCAAACAATATCCAGATAGAGAGGTTGTTGTTTATGCAAATACAAGTGCTGAAGTCAAAGCAAATGCCGATTGGGTAGTAACATCGAGTATTGCCGTCTCAGTTATTGAACATTTAACCGCTGCTGGTAAAAAAATTATTTGGGCTCCTGACAAATATTTAGGTCAGTATATTATAGATAAAACTGGTGCAGATATGATTTTATGGGATGGAGCCTGTATTGTTCATGAGGAGTATAAAGCTCTAGAATTGAGAAAATTGATTGATCAATGTGGTGATTGCGATGTTTTAGTTCATCCAGAATCTCCTAGAAGTGTAATTAATCTTGCAAACGTAGTTGGTTCTACGACTAAATTAATAGAGGCATCTAAAGCAAGTAATAAGAAATATATAATTGTTGCAACAGAGAGTGGAATTATATATCAGATGAAAAAGAATTCACCAAATAAAGTTTTTTTAGAGGCACCAACCGCTGGCGAAGGCGCATCTTGTGAGAGTTGCGGAAAATGTCCATGGATGAAACTAAATAGTCTAGATAAAATCTTAAATATATTTAATGACGCTAACACGGAGATTAAATTATCAAACAATGTTATAGAAAAAGCTCAAACATCAATCCAGAGAATGGTTAATTTTAAAAATAATGAGCTTCATGGAAAAAAGGTATCATAATGGCTGGACATAGTAAGTGGGCAAATATTCAACATCGTAAGAAGGCTCAAGATAATAAGAGAGGTAAAGTTTTTACTAAAGTTATTAGAGAAATAACTGTCGCAACTAAGCTTGCGGGTCCTGATTCTAACTCAAACTCAAGACTAAGATTGGCTTTATCTAAGGCCAATTCTGCAAATGTACCCAAAGATACCGTTGAAAGAGCTATAAAAAAAGCATCGGGTCAGTCTGATGAAAATTATGAAGAGATTACTTATGAGGGTTATGGTCCAAATGGAGTCGCAATCATAATTGAGTGCCTTACGGATAATAAGAATAGAACCGTCTCGGAGGTAAGGAATGTTTTGTCAAAAAATGGAGGTAGCTTGGGTACCAAAGGTTCTGTTGTTCATTTATTTAAAAGAGTTGGCATAATGAAGATCGATAATATTAAAGAGGATGAACTATTAGATCATATTGAATCCTTGGAGATACTAGATATTGAACAAATTAATGATGGTTGTGTGATTACTATAGAATCATCAGAACTTTTTAATGCAAAAAAATATTTTGAGTCAAAGGGACTTACCACAAAAGATGAAGAAATTATAATGGATCCTCAAACTCAAGTAGAAGTATCAAATGAAGATAAAGAAAAAGTATCATCGCTGTCTAGCAAAATTGAGGAATTGGATGATGTTCAAAATGTCTATATGAACGTCAACATAATTTAAAATGATCAGAATACTTGGAATTGATCCGGGAACTAATATTACAGGATTTGGCATCATAGATTTTGAGAGAAATAAAATAAATTATATACATCATTCGATTATTAAAACTGGATTGAAAAATAAATATACTACAAAACTCGCGATCCTTAATGAAGCTACTGAAAATATAATCAAGGAATTTATGCCAAACCATGTTGCAGTAGAATCTGTATTTTTTAGTGTTAATGCTGCAACCGCAATTAAATTAGGACAAGCCAGAGGTGCAGCTATATGTGCTTGCAGTAGAAGTGGTATTGATATTTTTGAATATAGCCCTAGAAAAGTGAAAAACGTAGTTACTTCTAGTGGTGCTGCAGATAAAGATGAATTACAGAAGTATGTAAAAAAGAGGTTAAATATAAGAAGAAAGCTTGAAATAGATGCATCAGATGCTTTGGGTGTTGCGATTTGTCATGCTTTAATGCTAATGGAAAATGAGGATATATCCTGTGTCTAAAATGAGAAGTCTTGTTATAAACGAGATATTTTATTCTTTGCAGGGTGAAACTGATTCAGTTGGCCTTCCTACAGTCTTTGTAAGACTTACAGGTTGTCCTCTTCGTTGCAAATATTGTGATACTGAATATGCATTTACTGACGGTTCAAAAAAAACTTTTGATGATATAGATAAATCGATAATTAACTATAATTGTAATAGAGTCACTATTACTGGTGGCGAACCTCTGGCACAGTCATCTTGTATTGATTTTCTTAATGAATATTCTAGTAAATATTCTCTATCAATTGAGACAAGTAATGCGTATACAATTAGAGATATAAATCAAGATGTGAAAATAATCCTTGATATCAAAACACCTGGATCAGGAGAGCATAATAAGAATCTTATTGAAAATTATTCTTTTCTTAAAATCAATGATCAAATTAAATTTGTGATTTGTAATTTAGATGATTATCTATGGGTCAAAGAATATATTAAAGAATATGATCTTACAGAAAAATGCCCTATTCTTTTTAGTCCAAGCTATAATCAGATGGATTTAGAGACTTTGGCAGATAAAATTCTTGAGGATAATCTACCAGTAAGACTTCAAATTCAATTACACAAATATATATGGGGTGACATTCGTGGAAAATAAAAAAGCTCTGGCCCTATACTCTGGTGGTTTGGACTCTACTACAATGCTGGCTATCATAAAATCAAAAGGATATAAAATTACTCCACTGACAATTGATTATAATCAAAGGCATATTGTAGAAATAGAGTTTAGTAAAAAATCTCTTTTAAAACTAGAAATTGCTAATCAAGTTATTTTCAATATTGATTTGAGCAGAATAGGCGGTTCTGCACTTACAGATAATATTCCTGTTCCCCTTGAATCAGCTGATAATATACCTTCAACATATGTTCCTGCAAGAAATACAATTTTTTTGTCTATAGCATCATCATTTGCTGAAAAACTTGACATACAAGATATTTTTATTGGAGCTAATGTTGTTGATTATTCAGGATACCCAGATTGTCGTCCGGAGTTTATTAAATCATTTGAGAAAACTATTAATCTAGGTACAAAAAACGGCATTGAGGGTAAACGTTTTAGAATTCACACGCCACTTATTGAAATGACGAAAGCAGATATAATTAAAAATGGCCATGAATTAGGTGTTGACTATTCACTAACTTTGTCATGCTACAATCCAACTTCTAAGGGATTAGCATGTGGTAAATGTGATTCTTGTAAGTTTAGAATAGAGGGCTTTAGACAAGCCGGGATTCCTGATCCGACAAAATATAAATAACAATATATTTATTAACGTTTATATTATTATTTGCTAATATATCTATCTAGGATATTATATGAATTAATATGGAATCAACTTTAATAAATTTACTTGTTTATACATCGATACTCGGTTTGGTAATGGGATATATTGTTAATAAAACAAATTTCTGTACTATGGGTGCCGTTTCTGATTTGGTAAATATTGGTGATTCATCTAGACTCAAATCGTGGATGCTTGCAGCAGTCGTTGCAGTCATAGGTGTAAATTTGTCCCAACTCTTTGGACTATTCGACATTTCTCAGTCTAGAATACCATACACGAATTCTTTATTTTTCTGGCCACGTTATATCTTAGGAGGATTATTGTTTGGTATAGGTATGACTTATGCAAGCGGGTGTGGCAATAAAATTCTTATTAGACTAGGAGGAGGTAATCTTAAATCACTCATAGTCCTTATTATTGCAGGAGTCATGGCATATCTTATGACGCGTACTGACTTTTATGGGATTATATTTCATAGTTGGATGCAACCAATTAGTCCTGATTTAGCTGCTTTTGGTATAAATGATCAGTCGCTACCATCTCTTTTGAGTTTTTTGTTACCAATGATTGAGTATAACATTTTAAATGTTCTCTTTGGTTTAATAATACCTCTTTTGATAATCTTTTATTTTTTTAAAGGCGGTAAATTTAATAACTTCGATCACATTTTATCTGGAATAGTTGTTGGTCTAGTTGTTACCTTGGCATGGCTTCTAACAGGGGGCTCCATGGGTCAAGAATGGATAGAAACTAATAATTTTCTAGATAATCCTTACCCAAGTGTAGGAGTTCAGTCATTTACTTTTATCAACCCAATGGCTGAAACAATAGTTTATGTAGGAAATGCAGCAAATTCATATTATCTAACTTTTGGGGTGACTGCTCTTCTTTCTGTTATCGCTGGATCATTTATATATTCTATTACCTCAAGTAGTTTTAGGGTAGAGTGGTTTGCTTCAACCGATGACTTTGTAAGACATTTAATTGGAGCTGTATTAATTGGTATAGGTGGAGTTTTATCTTTAGGGTGTACTATTGGTCAAGGAGTGACAGGAATTTCAACATTAGCATTAGGATCATTTATTACTCTTGCATCTATTATACTTGGTGCTGCTTTAACTATGAAAATAGAGTATTATAAAGCAGTCTATGAAGATTGTTCATTTATTGATAGGTTATTTGCTTCTCTTTCAGATATGAAATTAATTCCTGAAAAATATAGAAGGCTTGATAAGATATAATTAATGGGGCGTTAGCTCAGTTGGTAGAGCAGTGGCCTTTTAAGCCATTTGTCACAGGTTCGAATCCTGTACGCCCTATAAATGTTATGTATAAAAAAATATTTTTTATAATCTACTTTATTCCTTTATTCTCATTATCAGAGACAGTAATTATTGATGATGAATCTAGTAATAAGTTAAATGCTAATTATCTAAAAACTGAAGAATCGAAATCTATCGTAATGATTCTACATGGCACAAGAGGACATAAAAAACTTGAGCTAATTGAAACGCTCTCAGAAAAATTTCTTGATTATAATATTGATACTTTATCAATGAATTTAAGTTATGGCATTTCAAATCGAGATAATGATTTCCTTCCTTGTGACATTACCCACAGCCACCTCAATAGTAAATCACTAAATGAACTAAAACTATGGTTTAATTTTATCATAGAAAAAAATCAGTATGAAGAAATCATATTATTGGGACACTCTAGAGGTGGACTAAATGTTACCCAGTTTTATAGCACCCTTTCGAGCAAAGATAGAGAAAAAGTCAGCAATATTATCCTATTAGCACCTATCACAGATGAATTTTCTAATACTATAAAAAAAATAAAGGAGAATAATATAATCAAAAAAATTAAAGCAGGTCAAATGAATGATGAGGAAATCATTAATATTGACTTTATGAGTTGTATTGATGCAAAAGTTAAATATCAAACATTTATGGATTATATGAATATTTCAGAGAGTGGCAACGGATCTAAGGGGAGTTTACTAGGCCTACTGAAAAGGTTATCTCTTAAGACTTTAGTTGTTACTGCATCTAACGATAAAATCACACCTAACACATATCAAAGGATTTATTCTATAAATTCCCACAATATTTCTCTTGTCCAAATAGAAGATTCAGACCACTTCTTTCGAGATTTATATTTTGACGATATGTTTGACGTAATTCTAGAGTTTATTCAATAGCAAAAGGATCCGATATTGAATCGCTTGGCTGAATGTTTAAGCTTCTATTAATAGTTGTATCCGTCTTGGGTCCAATAGTAATCTCCGATGATGAGTTGTCAAACATTCTTCTAATGACTTTTATAGTCGCGAATCTATCTTCTTTATCGAAGTTAAGCAATATAAAATCACTTCTTACAATAGATATTTCTGACCAACCATCATCACGCATGCTTACCCTATAAAATTCAACTACTTCATCTGCCGATGTTTCATGGATTAGATAGAGAACACCTGTAAACCTCTCTCCCTCACCAAAAATAATTGTCTTATCAGTCAAATATTTTGCGTCTTCAGGTATTGGTATAGAGATTTGAAGTCTTTTATTTACACTTATATCTTTAATTTCTGATGCAGCTACTTCATCATCACCTGATCGCATGAGATTATTTATAGAAGCGCACGATGTGACTAGCGCGGATATTATGATTATATAACTAAGCTTTTTTAATGAAACCCCAATATTCATAGGTTAATTGTACCTATTTTCTTGATCCAGGGCCATTTATTTCTAACCCATTACTCATATAGGTAATAAAATATTCAAGGTTTTTATATTCTGGGCTTTGTGCTTTATAAGGTTTTGCCCTAACTCTATTTAAACATCCTGCAAATCTCTCATGAAGAGTGACTAACCTACCTGCGCTTGATCGATAAACTGGAAAATGCGTGGTGTGACCGATCGCTGGACTAGGTATGTCTGCTCTAAGTTTTGTTCCAGTTTGATAAACATGGCAATCTGCACAAGAAAAGTTCAGCTGGCCTACCTTTGTAAAATAGAGTCTTTTACCATCCTCGTACGCTTTCATAGCTTTTTCGTCATTTGGAATTTCTAAGTCAATCTTGTTGCCATTGGATGTATATGCCATATAAGCAGAGATATCTGCCATTGGGCCCCCTTTATAGTAATTATAAGGTTTTTCGCTATTTTTAATCCTGCACTCATTAATTGCTAGTTCAAGTGTAATAACTTCCCCTCTATTCTCATCAAAATATGGATAATTTTGTCTAATACCGATACCGCCATTATCAAAACATGACGCATACGTATTACCATTTTTAAATGGAGTATTAAATAGTTCTTCACCCTGTTCGATATTAATTTCATATGGAGGAAAGTCTTCGATAGATTCCCACTGTTCTCTGGACGATAAATCAATCGAGTAAACGCCATTTTTGTAATCACTGTATTCAGTATCAGGAAATCTATCTTTAAAGTATTCCCAAAACCTCTCTTGATCATCTTCTGGTGAGGCATAAACATTAAAAGCTGCTATCAAAGCTATTAAGCTAAAAAACCTCATCTCTTTCATTTAACCTCGACTGATTTACTATCTTGGTTTCCCTGATTATCCTTCCAAGATAATTCAACTTTGTCACCTTTTGATCCACTGTAGGCAAATGTCAAATATGGATTTTTAGAAACCGCAGGTCCCCAATGCACTACAATAACTTGATCCCCATTAGCTTTACCAGTTATTTCCTGAATAAAGTGTGCTGGAATTTTATCACCTGTTTTTTTATCTTTTCTTTTACCTGTTTCCATTGGATGTTTCATCAACGCTTTTACTGTGACTACTCCATTGCTCTCTCTGGCTCTAATTTTGATAGTACTCATAATTAACCTCCACAGCCTCCTATTGTTACTTTTACTTCCTTAGAAGCTGTATATACTTTTCCGTCACTTTTAACAGCTGCTATAACATTAGATGTTTTGCCCATCTTCACTCTCGTTCCTATTGATGGAACAGACTTTGATGTAAGATTATAACCGCTTGATAAAGGTTGAGGATTATTTTCAATAAACAACATAATCGATTCAACATTTTTTAATGATGTTTTAATATTTATAGGCACAATAGCACCATTCTCAGCTATATCTGGTGCTTTCAGTTTCACTTTCGTAGTTTCAGTTGTATCGTTATGTCCATAAACACTCTTGATAGAATCTCCTAAATCGGTTATATCAAATGATTTTTTTGGCCATGCCGCAAAACTTCTTCTTGGTGTCACTAATAGACCGGCAGTGGTTGTTAAAACTGCAGCAGTCAATAATGATTTTTTAAGAAAATTTCTCCTATTCATAGGTTATACCTCACAATGTATAAAGATAATCAATTATCTTATCAATTTCCTCCTTCGTAATCACGCCATGTTTTCCAAATGGTGGCATGAATGAAGAGGGGTTCTTATCCGTTGGATCCCATATCTGGTTAAACAGGTCCTCTCTCTTAGGAAACCTTGCCTTCATTGCAATTAAAGGAGGCCCATTATTACCTGCTAATTCTCCATCCTCAATCATATGACAAGCAAGACAGTTGCCTTTTTTTCTATCAAATGCTAGTTTTTTACCTTCAGCTATGTTGTCCGCAGCGACAGGTACAGAGCAAATCAAGAGTGATAGTAGAATGTATTTAATTTTATTAACCATATATGTATTAAATTAACATTATTATATTACTCATTAAGAGATAAAAAAACTACTTTAATTACATGTTTTTTCGCCAAAAATAGGCTCAAGAGGACGATTATAAGTACATAAAATTTGTCGTCTTTTTGCATCTAGTATAACTTTTTGGTTAACACTAATTTTATTGGATCTAGATGTATTTAGAAGAACTTCAGATGCTAGATGATGATTCCCCATTATGATGTAATATTCAGAAAGATGGATATTAGAATTGAATAGGTCATTTGTTTGAGAATATGCCTTTGATAATAGTCTGAAGTATACTGGATTAAGTGAATGATTTTTTGAAACAGAATTCAGTAATTTAATCGCGCGACTAGGATTTTGATTTTGTTCTATCATAATCTCGGAAATCATTAAAGGTAAATTCTTATTGAGTGGGTGTATTGTTAATAATTTCTCAAGAACAATTACTCCCTCTTCAATTTTACCAAGATTGATTAAATTTCTAGCATACAGTATGGTTATATATATATTACCCGGATTCGCTCTATATTCATCTTTAATTAAATCTAAAGAGTTTTTATAATCAGATTTTTTAAAATATAAAAGACTAATCTTATGATTATTAATCGTAGAATTTGGTTTAGTGTTTTTTATGTGTCTATTTATATCGCTAATATATTTGACCTGTAAAATATTTTTTATGAATTTGTAATCTTCTGTGGTATTGACTATCTTATTATCATTCTCAGTAATTCTATTTTTAATATTTGCAATTCTTTCTTCAAACATTGGGTGCGTGGAGAGATAGGATAAGCTTTTTTGTATATCACCAGTTGCGTTTAGCATTTCATTAAAAAAATTTGAGAATTCTACTGTTTTAAAAGGACTGCCCTTCATAATATCTATAGCTAAATTATCAGCTTCAAGTTCGTTTGATCTAATAAGATTTATATTTTGCTGCATAGACATACCTAAACCAGCTTGTATAGCAGCCATTGATGCTTGTGCATTACCAGTAAACATTCCTGCTAAAATACCTATCCACATGGGAATACTGTTCTTTGAGGAGTTAGCCAACATTTCAGCAATGTGTCTCAGATGAATGTGAGATATTTCATGAGCAACCACCGAAGCAAGCTGAGCCTCGTTCTTACTGAGTAAAAATAATCCACTATTTATTCCAATGTATCCACCAGGTAGAGCAAATGCATTAATATCATCTGTATCCACAACGAAAAATTTATATTTACGCTTATCGTCCAGAAGATTTCTCGATAATAGATTTCCTAGGTAATTAATGTATGACACCACAAACGGATCATTGATAATATAATTTCCGCTTTGCAATCTTTGATAACTCATAAATCCCAATATTTCCTCATTTGAAATTGGCAATACCTTGCTGTAAGGGTCTCCAAGTTGAGGTAATGGTTGTGAATGCACTTTAGAAGAAATAACAAGTATAATTATCATCAAAAAAAATCTTGAATATTTTTTAATAATAAATACCATAAACATATACCTTATTATTCATTTAATATTTATAGTATAACTTATATATTGAGGAGTTTTTATGTCAGATTTTGATAAAGAATTAGATACAAGTGGTTTGAATTGTCCTTTGCCTATCATAAAAGCAAAAAAAGAAATTAATACTATGGATTCTGGACAAGTATTATATGTTATATCCACTGACCCTGGGGCAGTTAAAGACTTCGAATCTTTTGCAAATCAAACTGGAAATGAACTTCTCAGTTCTGAGGAAAGAGAAAGTAAATTTCATTTTCTATTGAAAAAAACATAATTAATTTTGCGATACATATATGTTATATTTTCTGTACTAGGAATAATTTCCTTTATTTTTCTAGCGTTTTCTATCTATACAATAAACAAGATTGTTTATCCTGAGCAAGATCTAATCAAAGATAAGTATTATGCCATAGTTGTGCTATCAGGAAATCCTGAGAGAGCTATTCTTGCTGCTGAAAAATACTTTGAAAAGAACGCAAGTACAATTTTACTTAGTCGTGAAATTACTTTATTTAAAGATTATTTAACAGAGAATTCAATACCAACCTATAAAATTTACCTTAAAATTCTTACTAAAAAAATTAATAAAAAAAATATTATATTATTTGGAAATAATACAAGCACCTATGACGAAATTAGAGAATTAAGTAAACTATCATTTATATCTAACAAAAATATTTTAATAGTGACTGATAAATATCATCATTACAGAGTTAGAAAACTGCTCAAATATTTTAATATCTCTAATGATATAGATCTATACCCATTGATCTCAAATTATAACTTATCTAATAAATACCACATCAAAAATATATTCCTAGAATATACGAAAATTATTCTTTTCTATCTATTCACTGATTATGATAATTTAGCAAATATCATTTATAAAAAGTAAAAAAATTCACATATATAATGATGATTTATAAAAAAAAATGTATGATGTACATTGGCAAATATTATGAAATTAAGTGGATCAGAAATCATTATACAAGCCCTAAAAAAAGAGGGCGTCGAATATATCTTTGGGTATCCGGGTGGTGCTGTCTTACATATATATGATGCGCTTTTTAAAGAGAAGAAGATTAAGCATGTTTTGGTGAGACATGAACAGGGTGCTACTCATGCAGCAGATGGTTATGCTCGTGCTTGTGGGAGACCAGGCGTTGTCTTAGTAACATCGGGTCCTGGAATTACGAATTGTGTTACAGGCATGGCTACAGCTCACATGGACTCAATCCCCATGATTGTTATTTCAGGTCAAGTATCAAGACAGTATGTTGGTAGTGATGCTTTCCAAGAAGCAGATGCCACTGGTATCACAAGGCCTATTACAAAGCATAACTTTCTTATAGATAAACGGGAATCTATCGCTGAAGTTTTTAAAAAGGCATTTGAAATTGCAACAACAGGTAGACCAGGCCCTGTTTTGATCGATATCCCAAAAGATTTAACAGATCCGAATATAAAGATAGACTTCAAATATCCAAGTAAGGTAAAAATTCGATCATATAAACCTCAGAAAAATGATAAGCAAGACAAAATTGATCAGGCAGCAGAAATTTTATGTTTGGCCAAGAAACCTATGATATATACAGGAGGAGGTATCATCCTTGGAAATGCTCATAAACAACTTTATAAAATAGTAAAAAAACTTAACTATCCGATTACTAATACATTAATGGGATTAGGTGGTTTTCCCGCTACAGATCCTCAATTTTTAGGGATGCTAGGTATGCACGGCACATATGAAGCCAATATGGCAATGCATGATTGTGATGTTCTTCTAGCTGTTGGTGCTAGATTTGATGATCGTGTTACAGGTGACACATCCAAATTTTGTCCAAATGCAAAAATAATTCATATTGATGTAGATCCGTCTTCAATTTCAAAAATAATTGAGGTTGATCTCTCCCTTGTTGGTGAAACATCGATTATTTTAAAGAATCTGTCCAAATCAATAGAACTTCGTTCTAATAAAATAAGAAAAACCGCGATTAATAAATGGTGGAAACAAATAAATAAGTGGAGAGAAAAAAATTGTCTCAAATATAAAAAATCTAAGACAATCATCAAGCCGCAAGAAGTTATTGAGACATTATATGACGTGACAAAAGGCAATGCTTTTATAACATCAGATGTAGGCCAGCATCAAATGTGGGCAGCACAATATTACAAGTTTGATAAACCTAATAGATGGATAAACTCAGGCGGTCTAGGTACAATGGGATTTGGATTGCCTGCAGCAATGGGAGCTAAACTTGCATTTCCTAAATCTGAGGTAGTTTGCGTAACTGGTGAGGCAAGCATATTAATGTGCATTCAAGAATTAGCAACTTGCTTACAATATATGCTACCAATCAAGATTGTAAATTTGAATAATCGATATATGGGCATGGTGAGACAATGGCAAGAATTTTTTTATGAAGGACGATATGCCATGTCATATATGGAAGCGCTACCTGATTTCTGTAAACTGTCAAGCAGTTTTGGTCACGTTGGAATTCAAATAGATAAGCCATCTGAACTTAAAACAAAATTAAATGAGGCAATGAATATCAAGAATAGATTAGTTTTTATTGATGTTATTACCGATCAAGAAGAAAATGTATATCCTATGATCAAAAGCGGTAAAGCACATAATGAAATGCATTTATCTCCTACAAATGAAGATACGGAGCTAGCATAATGGATGAAAAAAGATATATTCTTTCATTGTTAGTTGAAAATGAATTTGGATCATTGTCTAGAATAGCAGGCTTATTTTCTGCAAGAGGATACAATATTCACTGTCTAAATGTAGCTCCGACGAATGATGAGTCTATATCTCGTATGACAATTGTTACGATGTGTAACGAACAAAAAATAAATCAACTTATGAGACAGCTAGATAAGCTTGTTGATGTTGTCAATGTACAAGATTTAACTGAAGAAACTCATATTGAAAGAGAAATGTTATTGCTTAAACTTAAATGCAATAAAAATCAAAGAGAGGATTTAAAAAGACTTGTAGATATTTTCAGAGCACGAATTATTGACGTTACTGACGCCACTTATACGATAGAATTAACTGGAGCAACAGAGAAAATATTAGCTTTTATTAATTCTATTGGTAAAATTAGAATAGTTGAAATGGTAAGATCTGGTGCGCTAGGAATTAGTAGAGGAAATCTGGGTTTGGAAGTTAAATAAATAAGGGGAATAAATGAAAGTATATTACGATAGTGATGCTAACGTTGAAATCATCAAAAAATTAAACGTATCAATTATAGGATATGGCTCTCAAGGTCATGCCCACGCTTTGAATTTAAAAGATTCGGGTGTCAATGTAACGGTTGGTCTGAGGGAAAATTCACAAAGTGCCTCACGAGCAAAGGCAGAGGGATTAAATGTATTATCAATACCAGAGGCAGTACAAAATGCTGACATTGTTATGATTTTAGCACCAGATGAATATCAGGGTGATTTATATAATGACTCAATTCAACCATATTTAAAAGAAAATGCAAAATTAGCTTTTGCTCACGGTTTTAATATTCATTATGATCAAATAAAACCCGAAGAAAATATAGATGTTTTCATGGTCGCCCCTAAGAGCCCCGGACATCTTGTTAGGTCAACATACTTAAATGGTAAGGGTGTTCCAACATTAATTGCAATCAAAAGTGATAAATCTGGGAATACAAAAGAAACAGCATTATCTTATGCATCTGCAATTGGAGGAGGAAGAGCAGGTATAATTGAGACAACTTTTAAAGAGGAGACGGAAACTGATTTATTCGGTGAACAAGCTGTTCTATGCGGTGGTGTGACTGCACTAGTTAAAGCAGGCTTTGAAACATTAGTAGACGCAGGTTATGCACCTGAGATGGCGTATTTTGAATGTCTCAATGAATTAAAGTTAATAGTTGACTTAATGTATGAGGGTGGAATGACTGAAATGCGATATTCTATTTCTAATACTGCAGAGTATGGAGATCTTACTAAAGGACCATATCTGATAGATAACCATGTCAGGGAAAAAATGAAAGACGTATTAAAAGATGTTCAAAACGGTAAGTTTGCGAATGAATTTGTGAATGAGATAAAGAGCGGATCAAAGAATTTTGATCGATTACGAAAAGAGGGTTCTGAACATTTAATAGAAGATACGGGGAAAAAATTAAGAGACATGATGTCTTGGATGAAAGATAAAAAACTTGTTGATGAGAAAATGAAATAATGAGTAAAACTAATCAAAGAATACCAGGGGTATTCCTTCTACCTAATATTATTACAACTGCTGCGCTATTCAGTGGCTTTTATTCTATTATTTCATCCATCAATGGTGATTATACTTTTTCCGTTATAGCAATATTGATAGCGATGATTTTAGATGGGCTAGATGGTAGAATAGCTAGATTAACAAATACTCAAACAGAATTTGGAGCATATTATGATAGCTTATCTGATTTGCTTTGTTTTGGAGTAGCTCCTGCAATATTCATTTATATTTGGAGCTTATCATCTTTTAATGATTTTGGTTGGCATTGGTCTAAAATAGCTTGGATATTGTCATTTATATACACTGCAAGCGTTGCTTTAAGACTAGCAAGATTTAATTCTAAACTTCATGTACAAGATAAAAAGTATTTTCTGGGACTTGCCAGTCCTGCATCAGCTGCTGTCATAATTTGTTATGCTTGGGTTGTAATAGATGCTGGTTTAAATGTTGAATCATTTAAATGGCTTAGCTTAGCTCTATTGGTATTATTATCTATTCTTATGGTGAGTAATATAACTTATTATAGCTTCAAAGATATCAACTTAAGACAAAAAGTTCCTCATATTTCATTATTTATAATTGTTATAGCTTTCTCATTCATATCATTTGATCCGCCATTAGTATTGCTTTCTTTTTTTTCTATCTATGCATTATCTGGACCATCTTTACTTTTGTTGAGATTATTTCGAAAAAGAAATTTGGGAGTAAGAGAACGTAGGTCTCATTAATAAAATACTTGCAAATTAAGTAGTTTAATATAGTCTTTACTTATGACTATTAGATTCACTCTTTATAATTACCTAACTCTGTCAGTACCTCTAAAACTGAGCTAATCAGCTCATCTATTACAAACTAAAAATAAGATGAACGAGAATAATTTAATAATTTTTGATACTACACTTAGAGACGGAGAACAGAGTCCAGGTGCTTCCATGGATATGGATGAAAAATTGCAAATCGCGCATGCCTTAGAAGAACTTAATGTTGATGTAATTGAAGCAGGATTTCCAATAGCAAGTCATGGTGACTTTCTAGCAGTATCAGAAATTTCAAACTCTATAAAGAATTCATCCGTCTGTGCTTTAGCAAGAGCACTCGATAAAGATATTAATAAAGCTGCTGAAGCGTTAAAAAATGCTAAAAAACCTAGAATACATACATTTATTGCTACATCACCTATTCATATGGAAAAAAAATTAAAAATGTCTCCCACAGAGGTGATTTCATCTGCAACTAGTTCTATTCAATTAGCTAAATCATTTGCTAAAGATGTTGAGTTCTCTCCAGAAGATGCTGGAAGGTCTGAATTAAATTTTCTCTGTGAAGTTATAGAAGCTGCAATTGATGCCGGAGCAAATACAATAAATATACCAGATACTGTTGGATATAATATGCCTCATCAGTTTGGCTTATTAATAGAATCTTTAATAACAAAAATAAGTAATTCAGACAAAGCTGTATTCTCTGTTCATTGTCATAATGATCTTGGTTTAGCAGTCGCAAACTCTTTATCTGCTGTTCTTAATGGTGCGCGACAAGTTGAATGTACAATCAATGGTCTTGGTGAAAGAGCTGGAAATGCAGCACTTGAAGAAATTGTCATGACTGTCAGAACAAGAAGAGATATTTTTGATTGTGATACAAATATAGATTCGACTAAAATTATGAAAGCATCAAGATTAGTGTCTGGAATAACAGGGTTTCCCGTTCAGCCAAATAAAGCAATTGTTGGTAAGAATGCATTTGCGCATGAGTCTGGTATCCATCAAGATGGTGTTATTAAATCAAGAGAGACTTATGAGATAATGAAAGCAGAGGATATTGGCCTTGTCAGTAATAAACTGGTTTTAGGCAAACATTCTGGAAGAAATGCTTTCAAACAAAAAGTTGTAGATTTAAATGTTCTTCCAAAGTCAAGTCTAGAATTTGATGAATTATTTTATAGATTTAAAGATTTAGCAGATAAGAAACATGAAATTTTTGATGAAGATATTGTTCAGCTAGCAACCAATATTGACTTCAAGGCGCATAATATTATTTTTAAACATATGAGCGTTATTTCAGAGACAGGAAAAAAACCATCAGCAAATATTACACTAGAGATTAATGGAAAAACAGAAATGGCGCATTCATCAGGAGACGGCGCAGTTGATGCAGCATACAATGCTATTGAGAAAATTGTGAAGAGTCAAACAGAGCTATTATTATACTCAGTAAATAATATAACCTCAGGGACAGATGCGCAGGGAGAAGTTACAGTAAGAATCAAAAAAGATAACAGCATCTATAATGGCCATGGAGCAGATACAGATATTGTAAAAGCATCTGTGTTAGCGTTAATTAACGCTTTGAATAAATATATTCAAAACCCAAATCTTGATACGTCAAAAAAAAGAGGAGTCTGATTTGTCTCTAGATAAAGAGTATTTAATTGAGATGGGAATTGATGCTGAATGGTATTATTCCCCACATCACAAAAAAATAAATTCTTATAATTTATCAACCAATGACTTTTTCTTATTTAAAGAAACTGTTTCGAACTGTCAAAATTGTAATCTTAGTGAAACAAGAACAAACGTGGTATTTGGAGGCGGTGATCATAATGCTGATATAATGTTTGTTGGAGAAGCCCCTGGTAGCGAAGAAGATAAATTAGGAATTCCTTTTATAGGTAGAGCAGGGAAACTACTTGATGAAATTTTATTTTATTTAGGAGTAGACCGAGATAAGTCATTTATTACCAATACCGTAAAGTGTAGACCTCCAGAAAACCGCAACCCAAAATTAAATGAGATATCTAAATGTAAACATCATCTACTAAAGCAAATTAATTTTATCAATCCAAAAATTATTGTTCTTTTGGGAAAAGTAGCGGCAAATAGTATCCTGCAGAACGCAACATCTATGAATGATATGAGAAAGAAAATACATAAAGACAATGATTATGATGTACCTTTTTTTGTCTTATATCACCCTGCTTATTTACTTAGGAGTCCTCTGCAAAAAAAGAATTTATGGGAAGATTTAAAGATTTTGGAGAATTATATTAAAAATGGCTATAGCACCAATTGATACGATAAATATTAGAGAAATTTATCCTTCTGATGTAAGTGAAATATATCAAATAGAGCTATTAACTTACGATTTTCCATGGTCTTCATCAATATTCAGAGACTGCATAGAAAACAAATATGATTGCTATTTGGCACTTAACGGTTTTAGGGTGGTTGGTTACATTATTGCAAAAATTACGCCAATGGAAAGCCACATACTTAATCTAACAATACACGATGATTATAGAAGATTCGGAGTAGCATCGAGCTTCTTGGACCTTATTATAGATAAAGCAGTACTTTTTAAAAGTAATTCTATTCTTCTAGAAGCTAAAGTTACAAATACTGCAGCTAAAAATCTATATAGTAAATATGGTTTCAAAATTATAGGACTAAGAAAAAATTACTATAGAGTTATAGACGGTAGAGAAGATGCAGTCATATTCAGAAAGGACCTAAGTTAAAATTCATCTGGAGTTTTAGCTATGATGGATAGAGCATGAATTTCTGTTTTCATAAGATCATCTAATACCTCATATATCAATCTATGTCTGTCGATTAATGTCTTACCTTTGAAAATGCTAGAAATAATAATAACTTTAAAATGACCACCTTTTTTTGCGCCTTCATGCCCAATATGAAGATGGCCTTCATCTATAATATCCATTTCCGTAGGTTGAAGTGATGATAACTTGTCGTTAATCATTTTAATTCTTTTTTTAGACATATTAGCTAATATATAATTAAGTAATAACAATACGTCAATTTATAGTTTTATGCTACTATATAAATAGTACTATTTTTGATTAAATGAGTAAAAGAGTGATTTTTTCTGGCGTTCAGCCAACTGGTGAAATACATTTAGGCAACTATCTTGGTGCAATTAAGCAATTCGTTAATTATCAAGAGGATTACGATAGTATTTTTTCTATTGTAGATCTTCATGCTATAACTATTTGGCAAGATCCTAAGCAACTTCTTGATAATGTCCATAAAGTTTTATCTATCTTTATAGCATGCGGATTAGATCATGAAAAGAATATTATTTTTAATCAATCCCAAGTACCCGAACATACCCAATTAGCGTGGTTACTGAGCTGTACAGCAAAAGTAGGATGGCTCAATCGAATGACTCAATTTAAGGATAAGGCAGGCAAGAATAAAGAAAACGCATCGATAGGATTGTACACTTATCCTATATTGATGGCCGCTGATATTATGTTATACAAAGCCACACACGTTCCAGTGGGCGATGACCAAAAACAACATCTTGAGCTAGCAAGGGACATAGCTCATAAATTTAATACAGATTATAAAACTGATTTTTTTGTTCTTCCTGAACCATTATTCAGCTCTGATTCAACAAGAATTATGAGCTTAAGAGATGGGACTAAGAAAATGAGTAAATCTGATATTTCAGATTATTCAAGGATATTGATGACAGATGATAATGATGCGATATCTTTAAAGATTAAAAAAGCTAAAACAGACTCTATGCCTATGCCAGTTAATTCAGAAGATAGTTCTAAAAGACCAGAAATAAATAACCTAATAAGTATTTATTCAAGTTGTTCAGGTTTATCTAAAGATAAAGTTATTGAGCAATTTGCGTCAAAAGAAATATCTTATTTCAAAGAGGAACTATCACAAGTAGTAACCTGTTTAATTCAACCAATTTGCAATGAGGCTAAAAAACTTTATATGGATAAGGAATTTCTGAATCAGGTACTCTCACTTGGAGCAATAAAAGCCAGACAAATTTCTCAAAATACAGTCTCCGATGCATATAAAATTACAGGTATGATTTAAATTATGAATGATATTGTAAATTCTGAAGATATAAAAATTAAAGGAGAATTATTTACTGATATACCCGACGATTTATTTATACCACCTGATGCTTTGAGAATAATTCTTGAGGAATTTGAAGGGCCTCTAGATTTACTACTTTATCTTATAAAAAAACAAAATATTGATATCGTTGATATACCTATTTTGCCGATCACTAATCAATATGTTCAATATATTGAGATGATGAGACAAATGCAATTTGATTTAGCATCGGATTATCTTGTTATGGCAGCAACTTTAGCAGAGATAAAATCTCGCATGCTAGTTCCTTCTATTCAGACAGATGATGAAGAGGATGATCCCCGTGCAAATCTTATCCAAAGATTGATGGAATATCAGAAATATAAAGACTTATCGACAAAAATTGATGGAGTTCCAAGATCTAATAGGGATTACTTTGTTATTTCAGGAATTCATGCTGAATTGAATACGAAACAAAATCTTCCAAAAATAGAACTTTCTCATCTTCACAATGCTTTTCTTGATGTTCTTAAGCGCGCAGAGATTAATGCATCTCATGTCATAGAAACCGAAGTTTTATCTGTCCGAGAGAGAATGATTGAAATACTGGATAAAATCAAAGAAAAAAATATGATTAATTTTTATGACTGCTTTGACCTAAAAGAGGGAAGATTAGGTGTCATAGTAACATTTTTGGCAATACTTGAAATGGTTAAAGAAAACTTTATAGATATTTCCCAAAACGAAAAATTTTCAATAATTTATTTACAACGTAAATCCGATGAAGAATAATAAGCTAGAATTAGTTGTTGAAAGTGCACTTATGAGGTCTAGTGAGCCACTCACAGTTCAAATGCTTATTAACTTATTTGAAAAAGATAAGCCATCTAAAAACCAAATAGAAAAAGTTATTGATAATCTCAATAATCACTACAGTGATCGATCATTCGAAATAGTCCAAGTGGCAAGCGGTTACCGTATTCAAGTAAGAAGTGGCTTTGATGAATGGTTGATAAAACTAGATAAGCAAACAACATCAAGGTATTCTAGAGCATTCCTTGAGACACTTGTAATAATTGCTTATAAACAACCCGTTACTCGAGGTGATATTGAATTCATCAGAGGCGTAGCCGTGAACCCACAAATTATCAGAAATCTTATTGAATTTGAATGGATCAAGGTTGTGGGCCATAAAGAGACTCCAGGAAGACCTGAATTATTATCGACAACTAAAAAATTCTTAGATTATTTTAACATGAAGACATTATCTGAGTTGCCGTCAATTAATGAAAATTAAAACTAATATCTACTCTTTTAATCTCGGCATAAGCATAACTAGATTACATGGTTTAGTTTTACTATTTAATTGATGTGTGATTATCTCACACCATGCTGTTTTACATGCATCTATTGAACCAGGGAGTACAAAAATAAATTTAGAATTTGCAACACCAGCAAGAGCTCTTGTTTGTAAACTTGAAGTTTTGATTTTAGTGTATGAAATTGATCTAAATAATTCTCCAAATCCCTCTATTTCTTTATCTAGTAATACTCTAACCGCTTCTGGAGTACCATCAGATCCAGTTATACCTGTTCCTCCACTTATTATTATCGCATCAATTTTTGAATCAACTATACATGAGGATGCAATTGATCTGATTTGATATATATCATCTGGTACAATTACTTTATTTATTACCTTGTGACCATCATTAACTATGAGTTTTTTGAGTAATTTTCCAGATTTATCAGTACTAGCAGTCCTAGTATTAGAAACTATAATTATTGATAAATTTAATTTTTTCATGTTAACTAGATTTTAACATAAAGAAAAATTACATTTCAAAGTATATGCATAGAATACAAAAGATTATGTCAATGCTCGGATTAGTTTCACGACGTGATGCTGAAAAATTAATTAATTCTAAAAGGATCTATGTAAACGGAAAAATTGCAGAAATTGGACAACAATTATACATTGGTGATATTTTAAAATTTAATCAGAAAGAGTATTTAATAAATAATGCTCTTTTCTCGAAAGAAGTTGAATTAATTGCATATCATAAAAAATGCGGGGAAATAGTAACTAAAAAAACTTCAAAAACTAAAAATACGGTTTTTGATAAACTACCATTTTCTTCTACCAAATGGATTAATATTGGTCGATTAGATGTAAGTTCTTCTGGATTAATTCTTTTTACAAACAGTGGTGATTTAGCAAATAAGCTTATGCATCCATCATCTATGATTAAAAGATCATATCATGTAATGATAGATGGTGTGATGAATAAAAAAGATATAGCAGAGTCTATATCTGGAGTTGATATTGGTAGAAATGAGACAGGTCAATTTATTGATATCAAATATAAGAAGAAAGAGAGTACATATAAAGTTATATTAGCTACAGGGAAAAATAGGGAGATTAGAAGAACCTTTAAAACCCTAGGCTATCAAGTAAGAAAATTACATAGAGTACAATATGGAGATGTAGTTTTAGGTGATTTAGCTCCGGGAAAAACGCGTATAATAACTAAGAAAAAATCTAAGTTATTTCTTTATTAATACATATGTTGCTCCACTTCCTCCATCTTTAAGTTCAGCCTGACAGAAAGCTAATACAATACTGGTATTTAATAAGAATTTTCTTACCATCGCTCTCATTGGGCTATTATTATTTGTATTATGGTGACCCTTGCCATGTATAATCTTTAAGTATTTAGTTTTTCCAAAATTATTATTAAAAAAAATATTCAAAGCATTTAGCCCAGATAGAGTAGAATTCTCATTGTGTAAGTCGATATATTCAAAATTCAAACATTTTGTATGC
>MDTE01110114.1_pt1 | contig 25596 bp, 26 predicted proteins | sample 811231 | NCBI WGS metagenome assembly MDTE01 (sample SAMN05326651, study PRJNA326480) | marine metagenome | isolation source: seawater | place: Indian Ocean: Red Sea | collected 2010
CCGCTGATTCTTCCGCCGACGATTCCCTTGTGGCAGGTGGCGCTTGGGACTTCATTCGGGGGGGTCATCGGTAAGGAAATTTTTGGCGGTACGGGAATGAATGTTTTGAACCCAGCGTTGGTCACGCGCGCGTTCATCTTTTTTGCCTATCCGGCGCAAATGTCTGGTGATGCGGTCTGGATTGCGGCTGATACAACGACTGATGCAGTCAGCGGGGCAACTGTTTTGGCAACAGCAACACTCGGGGGGAGTAACGCAGTCGTCGATAGTTATGCGTGGTGGGATGCCTTCGTCGGGTTTGTTCCGGGGTCAATGGGAGAAACTTCGGTGCTGGCGTGTTTACTCGGTGCCGCGATACTGATTGGTAGCGGTATTGGTTCCTGGCGCATTATGCTGAGTGTTACTGTTGGCACTTTTCTGATGGCATCTGCATTGAATGCGATTGGCTCAGCGACCAACCCGTTTTTCGACGTTTCGCCAGCCTGGCATTTTGTTGCTGGTGGCTGGGCGTTCGGAACGGTCTTTATGGCAACGGAGCCGGTTACGGCACCGGCTTCTATTCGTGGTCACTATATTTACGGATTTCTCATTGGGGTGCTCTGTGTGTTGATCCGCGTTGTGAATCCGGCGTATCCAGAAGGCATGATGTTGTCTATCTTGTTTATGAACTTGTTTGCACCGTTGATCGATTATGTCGCGGTTCAGGCGAATCTACGTCGTCGGAGGGCCCGGTATGCAAGGTAGCGTTTTTTATAACCTGGGATTTGCGGCGGTGGTGTGCGTAGTGTGCGCCATCTTCGTGTCGTCGTCGGCCGTAGCATTGCGAGATCGTCAAGACGCGAACGCCTTGCTGGATATGCAGCGCAATGTTCTTGTCGCCGCGGGGTTGGCGGGTAGTGATGAGGCGCTGTCATCTGAGGAGGTTACGAGTCGGTTTTCAGAAATTCAACAAGTAGTGATCGAACTAGCAACAGGAGAGGCAACCAACATAGATCCATCGTCTTTCGACCCTCGCGCAGCCGAAGTAGACCCGGATCAGAGTCGTTCGGCCCCGCCGAATAATGCTGGTTTGAGCCGGGTCGCAACGCATGCGTTGGTGTACGAGATTCGCGGCACCAACGATGCTCTCGAATCGGTGATTCTTCCTGTACACGGTCTGGGATTGTGGGGGATCTTGTACGGGTTTGTCGCGCTTGATGCCGATCTCGATACCATTCGAGGGTTGACATACTACGAGCATAAGGAAACACCGGGATTAGGTGGAGAAGTTGATAATCCGCGGTGGAAGAATTTGTGGAGTGGGAGGAAGGTGTTTGGATCGAACGACACTCCGGTTATTGAGGTTGCACGCGGGAGTGCCGGGTCCCCTGAAGAGGACCCTCACCGGGTGGATGGGTTGGCCGGTGCGACGATGACGAGTCGTGGCGTAACGAACATGATGCGGTTTTGGCTCGATGAAAATGGCTTTAAACCGTACCTTACTGTGTTAAGACGGGACAACGGGTGATGGCGAAGACACGCGATGTTCTGATCGATCCTTTGTTTAATAACAATCCGATCGCACTGCAGGTGCTTGGGATTTGTTCGGCGTTAGCGGTTACGACGAACATGGATACTGCACTCGTGATGAGTGTGGCTGTAATCGCCGTCACGATGTCGTCGAATTTTTTTGTGAGCGCGTTACGGCATCAAATTCCAACAAACATTCGCATCATCGTACAGTTAACGATCATTGCATCATTAGTCATTGTTGTTGACCAGATTTTGAAGGCGTACTTTTTTGAGATCTCAAAGCAGTTAACCGTGTTCGTAGGGCTCATCATTACTAATTGCATCATTATGGGAAGGGCTGAGGCCTACGCGATGCAAAATCCTCCAACCGCTAGTCTGGTAGACGGCTTCGGTAACGGACTTGGCTACGGAGGGATATTGATGGCCACGGCTTTTATTCGAGAGTTATTTGGTTCGGGGACCGTGCTCGGTGCTTCGGTCTTTCCTCTTGCGGCCGAAGGGGGTTGGTATACGCCGAATGGTTTAATGGTGCTGTCTCCCGGGGCCTTTTTCATTATTGGGTTTTTGATTTGGATACTCCGGGTGTGGAAACCCGAGCAAGTGGAGAGCGATTAAGTGCTCGAGCATTATTTAAGTCTGGCGGTTAAGGCGATTTTCGTCGAAAACATGGCCCTGGCATTTTTTCTGGGTATGTGTTCGTTCTTAGCGTCCTCGCGTCAAGTTAAGACCGCTTACGGACTTGGCGGTGCGGTGATTTTTGTACTGGTTGTCACCGTCCCCTTGAATAACCTTTTGTACGATCATGTACTCAGGGCAGGTGCGATGGATTGGTTGCATCCGTCGTTAGCGGTTTACGACCTGTCGTTTCTTGGATTTCTTTGCTATATCGGCACTATTGCGGCGATGGTACAGATTGTCGAAATGACGCTGGACCGTTTTCTTCCAGCGTTGCATGCGGCTCTGGGCATCTTTTTGCCACTTATCGCCGTCAACTGTGCGATTCTCGGTGCCTCCCTGTTTATGGTTGAGCGGAGTTATACCTTGGCCGAGAGTGCGGTTTATGGGCTGGGGTCTGGCATTGGATGGGCTCTTGCGATTGTGGCACTTGCCGGGATTCGTGAACGACTACGGTATTCGAATCCTCCTGATGGTCTTCGCGGTCTCGGTTTGACATTTATTCTGGTCGGATTAATGGCCATTGGGTTTATGGCGTTTTCTGGAGTGCAACTGTAGTGGTTATTGAGGTTTCGCTTGGTGTTGCGATGTTGACCGCTGTGGTCGTCTCTCTCGTGGGGTTGTTGATGATCGCGAGGAGGCAACTAGTGGCGACTGGTGACGTGACCATTACGGTCAACGGTGATGCTGATAAGGCGTTGCAGACATCAGCCGGCTCAACGTTGCTCGGGACGCTTTCGGATAATCAGATTTTTATTCCCTCGGCGTGTGGTGGAAAAGGGAGTTGCGGTGTTTGTAAAGTCAAAGTGCTCGATGGTGGTGGTGCAATTCTTCCGACGGAACGAAGCCATATTAGTCGAGGTGAAGTACGGGATTGCGTGCGTCTGTCGTGTCAAGTGAAAGTGAAACAAGATTTGGATATTGAGATTCCACCAGAAATCTTCAATGTTCGACAATGGCAGTGCCGAGTTCGTTCCAATCATAATGTTGCAACCTTTATTAAAGAGTTGGTTCTCGAGTTGCCAGAAGGTGAAGAAGTACCCTTTCGTGCTGGTGGCTATATCCAAATTGAGGCCCCTGCCGGGACGTACGACTATAGCGATTATGCCGTTGAGGAAGAATACAAAGCCGATTGGGACCAATTTAATTTGTGGAGATATAAAGCGGTGCTCGATGAGCCGGTAACACGCGCTTATTCAATGGCGAACTATCCGGATGAAAAAGGCGTCATCATGTTGAATGTTCGAATCGCTTCGCCGCCACCTCGGGCGCCGGAAGGAACACCGCCGGGAAAAATGACGTCGTATATTTTCAGTCTTAAGGCAGGGGATGAGGTCACGATTTCTGGACCGTTCGGTGAATTTTTTGCCAAAGACACTCAGGCTGAGATGATTTACGTTGGTGGTGGTGCAGGAATGGCACCGATGCGGTCTCATATCTTCGATCAGTTTCGTCGGGTGAACACAAATCGCCGTGTGAGTTTTTGGTACGGTGCACGTAGCCTTCGCGAAGCGTTCTATGTCGATGATTTTGATGCGATAGCCTCAGAGCATTCGAATTTCAAGTGGCATCTAGCGCTGTCTGAACCTCTTCCTGAAGATGAGTGGACGGGAAAGACGGGTTTTATCCACCAGGTTTTGTACGATAACTACCTCAAGGATCATCCAGCTCCCGAAGATGTGGAGTACTACCTTTGTGGTCCGCCGATGATGCTCAAAGCTTGTATGGACATGCTTGATAGTCTTGGCGTTGAGCGAGAGAATATTTTGTTTGACGATTTTGGGTAAGCGATCATGCGCGGGATGTTGTTCTCGTGGATCGTCTTTGTGGTGGCTAGTTGTACAGGATTACCGCCAGATGTAGACGAACACAACAAACTTCACACCATTATCGGTGAGACGATGGCGACCACGTACGCTGTCAAGGTGGTCTCTGCCGATGACACTTTTGACCCCGCACGAACCCGTCTCGCGATTGAAACACGGCTCGATCAGATTAACTCGCGGATGTCGCATTACCTCGTAGATTCCGAGGTTGCGATGTTTAATCGATCCTTCACGACAGATCCTTTTCCTCTGGCGTCGGAAACGGTTGACCTCATCGCGACGGCAAACGAGATAAGTCGTGTCAGCAATGGCGCATTTGATATCACGGTAGGTCCATTTGTTGATGCCTGGGGATTCGGACCGAAAGATCCGCCGGAGATCCTTCCAGGGAGTAAAGCATTGGAGGAGCTGAGCGCGTTTGTCGGCTACGATCTCCTGGTCGTGGACCGCGAAGCATCGACGGTTCAAAAGCGTCGGAAGGAACTCTCAGTAGACCTGTCAGCAATAGCCAAGGGCCATGCCGTTGATGCCGTCGCAGCGATACTTGGAGAGCTTGGGTTGAGTGATTATCTGGTTGAGATCGGCGGGGAATTGCGTGCGAACGGAAATAACCAGCAGGGTCGACCCTGGCGTGTGGCAATTGAGCGGCCTGATGCTGGAGAAGTGTCAAAGGCTCGTATCATTGAGCTCCGAGACCAATCTATCGCAACATCTGGAGAGTATCGAAATTATTACGAACGAGATGGGGTACGAGTGTCACATACGATTGACCCGCGGACGGGACGCCCTGTGTCTCACGAGCTACTAGCTGTCTCCGTGCTTGCTCAATACTGTGCTCTCGCGGATGCGCGAGCGACGGCGTTGGAAGTGCTGGGCCCGGCAGCCGGGTACGCGTTAGCTATTGAGCAAGGATGGGTCGCGCTCTTTCTGATTCGTGGAGAAGATGGACGATTGGTTGAACGGGCCACCCCTACGTTCAATCAGCCTTTAGAATAATACTATGGGGTTGTTTCTTGTGACCGTCATCGTCATTGCGGGCGTCATGCTTATTATGGCCGTCGGTCTGTTTTTTAAGTATCCCTGCCTGCGTGGTTCGTGCGGAGGTCCTGATGTTTTGGATCATGAAGGCGAGTCGCTTCGGTGTACGGTATGTCCTCGTCGTCATGACAAACCCCAGATAACGGTGTAAGTGTTATGAGGTAACGAGACGAGTTACCGCCGCCACAATAATTTCGTCATCTTCTGGGTCAACAGTCAAGAGGTCAAGAAGGAATTCGTCATGGTCAATACGGCCAATGATGGGTGGGACGTGCGCTCGCAATTGTTGTTCCACAGCCGAAGCTGATTGGGTATCAACATGAAGCGAAATCGCTCGACTTGGGAGTGTGGTATCTGGTGTGCTGCCCCCACCGATCTTTGCGGCGGTGTGACGGACTTCGGTTGTTAGACCCGGAAGGCCGTCGAAGCGACGAACGAGAGATTCAGCACGGTGCTCTGTCTGCTTTGGGTCTGTATTCATCATCCTTGTTACAGGAACCGACCGATGCGCACGTCCCGCCGCATGCTCAATTAGAGTCGCTTCAAGAGTCGCCAAGGTCAGTTTATCGACACGCAATGCTCGCATAAGAGGATGATTGCGTATGCGGGCTAATGCCGTTTCTGCTCCGACAATGAGACCGGCTTGAGGTCCACCGAGAAGCTTATCGCCACTAAAGGTACATACCGTTACCCCGGCCGCGATGCTTTGTCGAACGGTTGACTCGGATGGTGTCGTGGTCATTTCGACCAGGAGGCCACTCCCTAAATCTTCAACGACTGGGATATCAAACCGAGAGCCGACAGCCGTTAATTCGTCAAGGGGCGGACGTTCTGTAAAACCTGAGATTGAAAAATTTGATGGGTGTATCCGCAGGATCACGCTCGTATGGTCATTGATAGCCGAAATATAGTCAGTTGCTTTTGTGCGGTTGGTCGTGCCGACCTCACGGAGGATAGCGCCCGATTGCCGAAGAACGTCTGGGATTCGAAACCCTCCACCGATAGCGACCATTTCACCCCGTGAAATGATGACTTCGCGACCGTCTGCGAGGGCGGCCAGGACAAGCAAAACTGCGGCGGCGTTGTTGTTAACCACGATGCCAGATTCGGCGCCGGTGAGTTGTTCCAAAAGTGCGGTGGCGTGAGTTGTCCGACTGCCGCGGTCACCCGTGTCAAGGTTGTACTCCAGGTTGCTATAACCCGAAGCAATTGCGGTTAGATTGTCGAGGGCATGATGACAAAGCGGAGCCCGTCCGAGGTTCGTATGTACAATTATCCCGGTCGCATTCACGACTGTCTTCAGAGAGGGCGCAAGGGTTGTTCGCAATTGTTCGGCAAGTTGCCCAAGGATGTGCGCCGTGGCCGTTTCGAGATCCATCGGTTCAATCGCAGAAGCTAGTAGCTGTTCCCGTAGCTGTGAACTGACGTTCCGCAGCACCCGTAGGGTTAAGGCGCGTCCGTAGGATGCTTGCAACTCGTGGACAGCGTCAGAGCGCATCAGGTGGTCGACCGATGGAATTACACGTAAGTCAGGCATACGTTGGTTGGTGCTGCAGCATGACATTTGAAGACAAGGCCTTGCTGCGCGCTAGGCGTTCAGGATACCATCACGCCGCGTTTGAGCGATGAGCGATACGCGCATTCCAGCTGACACGACAGGCGATCGTACTCACGATCTGCCTGATCATCGTCCCCGCGACCGTTTTTGGCCGTATGTTGAACTGTCTGAAGAGCCGACGGAAGCGGAATTGGCTGCACTTGATCCAGACTTGGAAGAAGCGTTGTTCGGCCGCGGTGATCGAGCGTTTTCGATCACGCTGAGTTTTACTGTGTTTCCCGGTGAAAGTTATCAACGAGCCGTTGAGATGGCGACTCAAGCATCGGATTACCGCACGGTTGGAACCGGCGGATCGCTTCGCCATTACGCACGATTTCTTCCGGATCGAGTTGACGACTTGCGTAAGTTATATGAAGTTGTTTAAGCGACAAAGAATTGTGAAGTTTTGATAGACGATCGACCTCTGCCATATGCTCGAGAACTTTGGTTGCCACTCGTGTGGTTCTTACTTCTCAAGTGACGCGCGTTGAGAGTGAACGCTAAGGTATAGATATATGTTTGTCTGAGGAGAGTGGTGGTAGGCAGTTGTTGCGTAGTGTCTAGTAAAACGATTGCTTGTTTCTAGCCAAGCACACACCGTCATCGAGATTACCGTTGTCTTTACAGGAGGTGAAGTTAGGTTAATGCGTGCACTGTTGAGTGTTTCGGATAAATCAGGACTAGTTGAACTCGGTCGAGGATTGGTTGAGCGGGGTGTCGAACTCATTTCGACGGGAGGTACCGCGCGGACATTGTCAGAGGCTGGTCTACCCGTTATCGGAATTTCGGAGGTGACTGGATTTCCAGAGATGATGGATGGGCGGGTCAAGACGCTGCATCCGGCGGTACACGGGGGGATTCTCGCGCGACGAGATCGGCCTGATGATTTGGATGCAATTGACGGTCAGGGTATCCACCCGATTGATCTTGTGGTCGTTAATCTATATCCCTTTGCCAAAGCGGCGGAAGCCGACGAAACGACATTCGATGGTCTTATTGAGCAGATCGATATTGGCGGACCGAGCATGGTTCGAGCCGCAGCAAAAAACTTTCAACATGTGATGATCGTTGTGGATCCAAAAGATTACCTGAGAGTTCTTGAGGTGCTTGATAGTGACGCGAATGACACGGCCGCCTTCAGATTTTCACTTGCGCAGAAAGCGTTTGCACATACTGCTGCGTACGACACAACGATCGCGACTGCATTGGAGGTCGTCGATATTGAGGACGGAACATTGTCACGAAAACCTCTAACTTTGGGGGGTGTGACACCAGATCATTTGCTCGTGAGAGCTGCCAAAATACACGATCTACGTTATGGAGAAAATCCGCATCAACCGGGTGCTTTCTATGCCGAAGGCCAATGGGGATTTGGTACAGCTCAGGTACTTCAAGGGAAGGCGCTTTCGTTTACGAACCTGCTCGATCTGGACGCTGCTGCCCGTCTAGCGCTTGAGTTTGCCGACCCGACTGCAGTTGTGGTTAAGCACACGAATCCGTGCGGTGTGGCGACCGCTTCTTCGCTTGCGAAAGCCTACGTCAAGGCAAGAGAGGTCGATCCGCTTTCGGCCTTTGGCGGAATTGTCGGATTAAATCGAACTCTAGATGTTGATACGGCGGTAGCGATTGCCGAAACGTTTATTGAGTGTGTTGTGACGCCCACGGTAGATGACGATGCACGAGAAGTTCTTTCGGCGAAAAAAAATCTTCGGCTGGTTGTCGCTGATTTTGCTTCTGAGAACGACCGCAATCGAAAAGATGTTCGATCCATTATGGGTGGTTGGCTCGTTCAAGAGAGAGACCAGGTTGCCGAGGCTGACACCGTCTGGTCAGATGGATTAGAAGTGTTACCCGGAACGGTGCTGCGTGTTGTAACGAAACGTCAACCCACTGATGAGGAGTGGACTGCGCTCCGTTTCGCATGGCGTGTCTGCGCACACGTTAAATCCAACACAATTATTTTTTCGTTTGCAGATCGGATTGCGGCTGTAGGCGCTGGACAGATGAGTCGCGTTGATGCGGTAAATGTCGCGACGGCCAAAGCTGGTAAATCTTTAAATGGAACTGTTGCCGCGTCCGATGCATTTTTTCCCTTTCGTGACGGACTAGACGAAATTGCATCTGCGGGCGCAACGGCCGTGGTGCAGCCAGGCGGGTCAGTGCGGGACGACGAGGTTATCGCTGCAGCTGATGAGCATGGGATGGCTATGGTGTTTGCGGGACGACGACATTTTCGACATTAACGGCTTCTGGTCGGTGCTTGGCCTACAAGAGAAGCCGCCGGAAGTGTAATTAAGACAAGGAATAGCATCAGGAATTCGGAGTCTCCAAAGTTATACTCAAACATTCCCGCTGTGAGCATGCAAGCAATGGATGCCAGACCGGCTGCAGCCAATGCGCGTGACTGCGGTTGTCGGTACCGTTTTGTTAAATCCATGATAACCATCACGACAAACCACCCCCAGAGCAGTAGAGCAGGAAGTCCACGCTCAGCAGCGATTTGTAGAGGAACATTATGTAGGTGTTGGTTGATTTCGTTTACCCCAGTTGGGGGACGGTAGTCCGCATAGACGACCTGAACCATTTCCGGGCCAACGCCAGTAATTGGATGGTCTCGGATCATCGCAGTGCCGGCTGTTACCATTGCGAGTCGGTCGCGGTTTGTGGGGTCTTGGAGATCAAACGTTGAATAGACGCGATCGAGTACGGGGACTGGTGCGACGGTCACAAATGTAATGGCCGCAATTGGTGCGATAACGATCAGCCGAATGTTTTTCAATATAAGTAGTAACCCTACGCCTACGCAGGCTCCAAGTAGTGCGTTACGGGTCAGCGTTACGATTAATGCCACGATGAGCGCTGGTAAAACAATGAATGCCCACATCCGTTCAGTGGCTCCAAATAAAATACGCGAAACGGCCACTGTGATAATCAGCATCAGCAACCCTGAATAGGTCATATAGTGCCCCATCGAACCACTCGGGCGTTGCCCTAAGTTGTCGTATTCAAGAATTGCGTACTGGACGACACCGATGACAGCGGTTACTGCGCCGACTGTCAGAACAACTGTCGCGATTGTTGACGCTCGTTTTCCTTGTGCCAGTCTGAAGACCACTGGAACTACCAAAAACAGTAAAACTTCTTTCGATTCGATAAAACTGGTTAGCGGCTGTAAGGAAAAAGTAACACTAAGCAGAGTCCAGCCAGCATAAACAATGAGTGGAAAAAAAAACTTTGGTGCCAACGAGTCACAGGGTTGTTCAATTACAAGTTTCGCCCAGAGCGCGACAAGGGCTGTCAGAATAATTGAGGATGCTGCAATTGAAAGAGGAAGCGCGAACACAAAGAGTACGAGTAGGCGCCAGGCCCATATTTCTGTTGTACTGTTGGTTGTTAAGTTTGGTGCGAGCAGATTGTGTGATGTCATCTGGCATTCGCTCGGCGCCGGTGAGTCCAAGTTCTTCAATAATCGAAGACGCCTGTCTGAAGACAAACTAGGAGTCGACCGTAGCTTCTTCAGTGAGCATTACCGGGATATCGTCCTTAATCGGATAAACTCTCCGACATTCACCGCATTTTAGGCCGGTTCCGTTGGTTGTCAGCACGACCGGCTTCTTGCAGGCGGGACAAGCTAGAATTTCAAGTAGCTCTGGGGCGACACTCATGCGTCGGTGTCTCACTATAGCAGGAACGGAATCGGAAAGTTTATTCCTTGTCCGACATACTGCGGCTATGGAAGAATCAGGGGGTCAATGGTTTTCTTTATTGCTAGGTGCGTTCGCTGCGTCAGCCAAGTCGCATTACTCAGTGTTTTCACGGTTCTGTTAGCAGGAAGCGCCGTTAATGCCCAGTTGGTCGATGGCCAAGCATTTGAAACACAGGCTTCGTCCTATCGTTTGTTTATGCTTGGTCGGCATCTCGAAGATGAAGGCGAGCTTGAGGCGGCTATTGTTGCTTTTCGCGATGCTGCTCGAGTCGATGGGGAAGCGGCCGAGCCGTTAGCCGAATTATCAGGGTTGTTCGCACGTGCTGGACGGGCAGAAGAAGCGATTGCTGCTGGAGAGGAAGCCCTTAATAGAGACCCTCAGAACCTGACGGCTCACCGCATACTCGGTTTAACGTATGCGTCTTCAGCTGGCGGACGCGAAGGTTCAAGCCGTGATGCCGCGCGTGCCATTTCTCATCTTTCGCAAGCCCGTGGGACATTAATACCTGATTTGCAGGTTGACCTGACGTTGGCTCGGTTGTACCTCAGAACGGATGCGGTAGATGACGCGACCGTATTGCTTGAGCAATTGGTTCGTGATGAGCCGGGCGTAACAGAAATTTCATTGCTACTCTCTCAGGCATACGAGCAAGCCGGTAGGCACGACGTCGCTCTTGAAACGCTGGAAACGGCTGTTATTACAGGAAGACCGTCTTACCGTGCCTTGGCACGATTAGGTGAAATGTACGAACAGCGTAGGCGGTGGCGAGAAGCCGCAGGCGCTTATGCTCAGGCTGTTGCGCTGAATCCAAGGAACGCTACCGTACGTCGTCGTCTTGCGCGCGCGTTATTGGAGTTCGGTGAACTGGACAGAGCCAGGGGAGTTCTGCAGGAACTCATAGAGATGCGGCCGAGGGATGCTGCGAGCTTGCACCTGTCGGCTGAGGTTGAGCTTGAGTTGAATAACTTCACAGAGGCCGAATCGATCGCGCGACGCCTAGTAGAACTGGAGCCAGAAGGATTGCGTGGGCCGTTCGTGCTTGCCCAAGTACATAGCAGGCGTCGCGAGTATCGGTTGGTGGTTGACACTTTACAGCCTTTAGTGGACCAGGGGCGTTCGCGCGACGTTCGTCCTGAGCGACTTGCTCGTTCTATATCGCTACTGGGCTTTGCGCAAGAGCAGCTCGGTAATTTCAGGGAGGCTGCGCAGGTTTATGAAGATGCCCTTGAGATGATGCCGAATAACCTTGCATTTCAGACCAGATTGGCTCGAGCGTACGTTGAGGCCGACCGGCATGAGGATGCGGCAAGGGTTCTTTCGGATGCTCGCAGACAGCATCCGGAGGCGGTTTCTCTCATACTAATCGAGGCAGAAATTTATCTTAGTCGTGGGGATATTGAACGCAGTGAATCGTTACTACGAGAACTGGTCGAAACGAATAGCGATGACCCCAGAGGATTTTTGGCGCTTGCCAGTTTTTATAGTGAGACCGATCGATCAGAGGATGCTGTAGAACTTTTGGAAACGGCGCAGCAGCGTTTCCCGGAAGACAATTCAATTCGGTTTCAGCTCGGTGCCACATTTGAGCAAAATGACCGATTCCTAGAGGCAGAACGCGCGTTTAGAGATTTACTTGGCCGTGACCCCGAGCATGCGCAAGCACTCAATTACCTAGGGTATATGTTGGCTGATCGAGGTGAGCGACTCGAAGAATCGGTCACGCTCATCGAACGTGCGATTGCCAAAGACCCGCATAATGGCTCTTATCTCGATAGTCTCGGTTGGGCATATTTTAAGTTGAACCGTTTCGATCTCGCCGAATCGCCATTGCGGGCGGCTGGCGATCAGTTACAGACCAACTCGGTTGTTCAGGACCACTTGGGAGATTTGCTTAATCGCTTAGAAAAATACGCTGAGGCAATAGAGGCTTGGAAACGTGCGCTGAGTGGAGATGGTGATGCGATTGATCCAGATACGGTCGAAAGAAAAATTGACGCGGCGGAGCGTCTGATGAACGAAAACCCCTAGTAAAAGTCCTTGGCTTGTTGCCGTCGTATTATCTACTCGGTTGCGTTAGGTCTGTTGGGTTTTCTCTTAACGGCGTGCGTTGCGTCTATCGACCAAATCAGAGTTCCTTCCGGGGCATCGGTAAGTGTTTCTGATCACGAGGCCATTTGGCGGGAGCTGTCGAGCTCGTGTCGCCGTGTTGAAAGTGCGGACCTTGTCGTTATGTTTCGTGGTTTTTCCGGCGAACGTTTTTTTCGTCGCACCCGAGCTCGTGCAGCTGTAGAGCAACCAGGTTTTATGCGGCTTGAGGGGATGGCGCCTTTTGGAGCGCCGGCATTTATCTTGATCGCAAATCCTCAGGATGCAACCTTGTTGCTTCCGAGGGAAAGGCAGGTTGTGAGCGACGCGTCGGCTTCACAGTTGTTGTATTCCTTGTCTGGATTATCCCTCGAGCCGGATGATGTTCAGGCATTGTTGACTGGCTGTGTGACTCAAAATGGCGTGTCTCTTTCTGCACGTACTTACGGCGATGACTGGATTGCGATTGAGTTGAGTGGCGGAGCTACAGTCTATTCCCGTCGAACTGAGATAACTCCGGTAATTAGTATGGGCACGGTTGGAGACCTTGTTGTTGAATATTCCGAACACGTAAGGGGCTTACCGAGAAAGCTACGGATTCAGTCGGGCGCCTCGACAATGCCTACTGACCTCACGATTGAATTGACTCAAGTCAATATTAATACTGCAATTAACCCAGAGGCTTTTGAGGTTTCCGTGCCGCCGACGTTTACGTCGGTAGCATTTGAGGATTTTCTGCTTCAGTCGCCGATAGAAGATCACTCGGTCGCGACAGACAGTGGTCGGTAAAGGTTGAGTCAGGGTCGCTTTCAGATGCAGTTGCACGCGTTTGCCAAGATAAATCTTGACCTCCGTGTTCTTGGCCTTCGGTCGGACGGGTTTCATGAGGTGCGTACGATACTGCAGACTATCGGCCTGCACGACACTGTTCAGTTGAGCGTCCGGCGAGGTCCCTTCACCGTTAGAAGTCGGACTCAAATGATGCCGCAAGATCATGACAATTTGATTTGGACTGCTGGATTGGCGCTGTGGCGCGCGATTGGGCGAAAAGGAATTCCAGACGGTGTGGCTGTGAGAGTCAAGAAGAGAATTCCGTCAGCGGCCGGTTTGGGTGGCGCAAGTAGCGATGCGGCTGCCGCCCTTTTATTGTTTCGACAACTCTGGGTGCCTGAAGAGAAAGACTGCTTTCTTCGTGATGTTGCAGCTGATATTGGTTCGGACGTGCCATTTTTTTTCAACGGTGGTACTGCATTGGCAACGGGCCGTGGAGAGCGTATCAAGCAGTTGGTGCCACGCAAACGTCTATGGCTTGTTTTGGCCGTACCAGGGTTTGGGGTTAAAACGCCTGAAGCCTACAAGTGGTGGGACAACCTGCCAAACAGTAAAAAAAAGGAACTTCAGCGGCCTCTATCTCGAAGTTGGAGACGTCGAATGGACCTTTTAAGTAACGATCTTCAGGTGCCTGTTGTCAAAAAACATCCTGCAATTGGAGAGATGATCGAGCATCTACGAATGGTTGGTGCACATGTGGCGGCGATGAGTGGAAGTGGATCAGCCGTTTTTGGTCTTTTTGATACACAGTATGACGCGGTAGTGGCCCGCCGGCGTATAAGGAAGGTCGGGTGGAGAACTTGGGTTACGCGAACTATTTCAAGAGATGATTAGCTCTGCCTTGCGGCCCCTGCGTCCATGGACTAAAGTATTTTGTTTCAGCCGCGTTCGTATGGTGTCGATGTGCGAAACCGGTTTCGCCGGAGGCGGAGTAACAGCCTGGCCGAGGCGTGCTGCTATTTGATGGGGCGTGGCCAAGCGGTAAGGCGCGGGATTTTGGTTCCCGTATTCGAAGGTTCGAATCCTTCCGCCCCAGCCATTTGTGAAGGAAGAAAGACTCGTGCCAACGCACAACGGAGACTTAAAGATCTTTTCTGGTAGCGCGCATCCTGACCTCGCGCGTGAGATCGCTGATGGCCTTGGTGTCTCGATGGGGCGTGCTGCGCTTCGGCGGTTTTCAGATACCGAAGTTTCTTTTCAAATTGATGAGAACATTCGTGGCACTGATGTGTTTGTTGTACAACCAACATGCACTCCAGTGGACGCGCATTTGGTTGAGTTGTGCGTGATGATCGATGCATTTAGGCGGTCATCTGCGGCCAGGATTACAGCGGTCTTGCCGTACTATGGCTACGCTCGTCAGGATCGAAAAGATAAGCCAAGAGTGCCTATATCTGCAAAATTGGTTGCAAACCTACTTGGGGCGGCTGGAACGAATCGGGTACTGACAATGGATCTTCATAAGGCCCAGATTCAAGGGTTTTTTGATATTCCAGTGGACCATCTTTTTGCAGCGCCCGTCTTTATTGACTATTTATCTCGTGCGGAACTCACCCAAGATGTCACTATTGTGTCACCTGATGCAGGGGGTGTAGAGCGTGCTCGTGCCTACGCAAAGCGACTTAATGCTGATCTTGCGATAATTGATAAACGACGTTCCGACGGTGGCCATGCTGAGGTAATGCATGTGGTCGGACAGGTGAAGGATCGGGTCTGTATTCTACAGGACGATATTGTTGATACCGCTGGTACTCTTCAGCAGGCATCTCGGGCACTCAAAGATAGCGGCGCTGCAAGCGTTATGGCCTGTGCGGTTCATGGCGTCTTATCTGGACCTGCTTTTCAGCGCATCGAGGACTCTGTTTTAGAGAAACTCATCGTAACTAATACGATTCCATTACGTGACGACTTTGCTGGTTCAGGAAAGGTGCAGGTGCTATCCGTGGCTAATCTTCTTGGCAAAGCGATTCAAAGTATTCATCAAGAGACTTCAGTCTCGTCTTTATTTGTTTGATGAGTTATTAATATTAAGGGGTTAGAGGGCGAGACGTATGCAAGCTTCACTGTTAGCGACTAAGAGAGAAACACGTAAGAAGAATGAGGCGCGTCGGTTAAGGGTGTCTGGTCAGATTCCAGCTGTAGTTTACGGAGGGGTGGCAAAAGAAGCCGTACCGGTGTCAGTTGATCCAAAAATACTACTTCGAATCCTTCATTCTGATTCTGGGGTTAATACATTGATTGATCTTGAGTTAGAGGGTGGTGATTCCAGTCAAGTGCTAGTCAAAGATTTTCAATTGGATCCGATTTCAAGTGAGTTACTTCATGTTGATTTTTATCGGCTAGCAATGGACAAAGTGATTACGGTAACCGTGCCGGTGACGTTGACCGGTGATGCGATAGGTGTCAAGCAGGAGGGTGGCCTGTTGGATTTTGTTACTCGTGAAATTCAAGTCGAATGTATGCCGGCTGAGATTCCCGAGCACGTGGAAGTTGACGTGAGCGAGCTTGCTATTGGCGATGGTGTTCGTGTTCGAGATGTTGTTGAGGGTGTCGTTTGGAAGCCGATTAGCGAACTTGACACTCTATTGGTTCATGTGACGCCGCCAAAGGTTGAAGAGGAACCAGAGGAAGAAGAAGTTTCAGCTGAAGCAGTCGCTGAGTCAGAGGCTGGCGGCGAAACGGAAGCCGAAAAGAAGACAGATGAAGCCGCAGCTAGTGATGGGGACAAGTAGCTTCTAGGCACGTACTTCTTGCGGAGGCGGCGTGAAGTTAATTGTCGGACTCGGCAATCCGGGGGAAAGGTATTGCGGAACAAGACACAACGTCGGGTTTGATGTTGTTGATCTTGTGGCGAAGCACCGCGGACTAGTATTTGAGTCTTGCGCGGTTGATGCCCTGATGGCGAAAGAGCGAGGCTTGGGAGCAAGGGTCATGCTGGCAAAGCCGACAACCTATATGAACTTGAGCGGAATTGCTGTGCGTGATCTATGTCACTACTACCGAGTTGATCAGGAGGAGTTATTGGTTGTTGCGGATGATGTCAATCTTCCACTCGGAAAGTTGCGCATAAGGAGGCACGGGTCCGATGGAGGGCATAACGGATTTGGTTCGATTATCGAAGTTTTAGGTACCAATAGATTTGATCGGTTGCGTCTCGGGGTAGGGAGGGGAGATGGCCGAGTGGACCTTGCTACTTACGTGCTGAATCGATTTGAGCCGGAAGAACGTCAAGAGATAGATTGTGAAATTGAGAGAGCGGCTTTGGCCATTGACGTGTTCCTCAAGCACGGTACTGATACGATGATGGAGCAGTTTAATGGGGAAGACCCCCCAGATTCGTCTGCATAGCTGATAGCTATGACTCCTTGTCGCTCCTTTAAGTTGGGCGGCCGTCGAGTCCGAAAGGAGACTGATGAGCGATTTACGACAATACGAATTGCTTTACGTTGTTAGTCCGGTAGTTACAGAGGATGGTGTTACAGAGCTGCATGTTCGTATCGAAGATATTGTGCAGCAACTCGGTGGTAACATCGAAAAAACTGATAACTGGGGGCGACGTCGTCTGGCGTACGAAATTAATCGTCACCGCGAGGGTACTTACGTTCTTGAACTGGTGAATGCCCCTGGGGCGGTACTTTCCGAATTAGACCGAAGGCTTCGCGTGATGGATGAGTTGTTGAGGCATTCGATCGTTCGGGTCGATGAGGATTTGCGTAAGGCAGCGCGTGCCAAAGAGAGGCGAGAAGCGAAGAATCCGACAATTAAGAATGTTGGCAATACCAGCGGCGCTGTGGCAGTTCAGCCAACAGAAGAGACAGGTGACGTTTCATCACCTGTTTCAAGTGTAGAACCACCGGCGGCAACAACGGAGGTGCAGGAATGAGCCCTGGAAGGCGACCAACGCAGGATAGAGCTGAACGAGGTGGCGCGAACAGAGAAGGCGCGAGACGCGGAGGCACTGCGGGCGCCGGTGGCGGCATGCGTCGCCGAAAAGTATGTCGATTCTGTGTCGATAAGATTGATTACATCGATTACAAAGACGTACGCGTCTTAATGATGGCGATCCCTGAGCGGGGTAAGATTCAACCTCGACGATTGTCAGGGACGTGTGCAAAACACCAACGTAAGTTAACAACGGCTGTAAAACGTGCGCGGCAACTGGCGTTAATCCCTTACGTGACTGATTAAGTTGATAGAACGAGGTTGCTATGGAAGTCATCCTACGAGAAACAATTGACAATCTAGGCCGACGTGGTGAGATTGTTGATGTCAAAAGAGGGTACGCTCGTAATTACTTGTTGCCACAGCAAATGGCTTTGCCTGTGACTGATGTAAATAAGCGGCAAGTCGAGCGTGAGCGTGAGGCGGTAGAGTTACGTGAGGCCGAAGAACGCAAGGGAGCAGAGGAGCACGCAAAGCGTTTGCAGTCAGTCGATTGTGTTATAGCGCGGAGAGTGGGCGAAACAAACACACTTTATGGGTCGGTAACGACAGCAGACATCGCAGAGTTCTATGAGCAACAGAAGATCGCCGTTGACAAACGCAAGATCCAACTCAATGAACCACTTAAAGAACTTGGTGAATTTCAGCTTGCGGTAAGGTTGCACCGAGATGTCACAGCTGAGATTACCGTAAAGGTAGTTAATGAAGCTGTTAGCGTTGCTGATACTGAAACTGTTGAGGAAGTCTCAACGTCGTCAGAGTAGAGTAGGTCGCGTCAACCCTTGAGAGGGGTTTAGTCATAAGAAGGGGTGCCAGTCGCGATATGGTTCAGCAAGTCACTGTTCCTTCTGAAAAACCGCTTCCGCACAACCTTGAAGCGGAGCGGTGTGTGCTGGGGGCGATCCTCATCCACAACGATGCCTTCAATGTTGCGGCCGAGTTGGTCGACGCCGACGATTTCTTTCGGGACGCTCATCGCCGTGTTTTCAACAAGATGGTTGATCTTAATGAGCGACAACAGGCTATCGACTTCGTCACTCTCAAAGATGAACTCGTCCGGTCCGGCGACCTTGATGGCGTTGGAGGTCCTGCCTACATTTCGTCGCTTGCCGACGGAGTGCCCCGCTCGACAAATGTTGAGCATTATGCACGTATCGTCAAAGAGAAGGCGACGCTTCGAAATCTTATTTATTCAGCTAACAAAATCGTAGCATCAGCCTATTCAGCAGAAGATGATGCCGACGCGGTTCTCGACCGTGCTGAGCACGAAATATTTTCGATAGCAGAAGACAAGATTCATACCGGATTTGTGCCGTTGAGTGAGTTGGTACAGGATGGGTTTACGAGAATTGAGAAACTCCAAGAACACAAGGGTGTTGTCACCGGTGTACCAACAGGATTTGTAGATATTGATGAAATGACATCTGGTTTGCAGCCGCAAGATCTGGTGATCATTGCCGGGAGACCGTCTATGGGGAAGACGGCATTTGCATTAAATATTGCACATCACGTTGGAACAAAGACTCACAGAAATGTTGGAGTGTTTAGTCTTGAGATGTCAAAAGAACAGTTGTTTCAACGAATGTTGACTAGTGAGGCTCAAATCGATAACACACGCTTTCGCACGGGAATGCTGACTGATGCCGATTACAGCAATTTATCTGAGGCGATGGGAAAGTTGTCAGAAGCTAATGTGTTTATCGATGATTCTCCTGGACTTGGGGTTCTCGAGATGCGCGCTAAATCTCGTCGATTAAAATCAGAGCGCGGACTTGATCTCGTCATTATTGATTATCTTCAACTTATGCAAGGGCGTGGTCGATTTGACAATCGAACTCAAGAATTAGCGAGTATTTCTCGGGCACTGAAGAATTTAGCGAAAGAGATAGACGTTCCCGTAATAGCATTGTCGCAATTGAGTCGAGCACCTGAATCACGCTCTGACCATCGGCCGCAATTGTCAGATCTTCGTGAATCGGGGGCGTTGGAGCAGGATGCTGATGTTGTTATGTTTATTTTCCGAGAAGATGTGTATGACGAAACGCCAGAAAATCAGAATACAGCGGAAATTATTGTGGGCAAACAGCGTAATGGTCCTACTGGGGTAGTTAAACTAGCTTTCTTGAAGCAGCAGACTCGTTTTGAGAGTTTGGCGCCGAAGGATTACCAATAGCGGAACGTCTGGAGACCGGTGGTTCGACCCACTCATGCAGTCGTCGATCTTGACGACTTGAAGACCAACTTTATTGCAATTGGCCGCCATTTGGCGGGCCACCAGCAAGCTGCCACACCTCGTATAATTGCGGTTGTTAAAGCGAATGCTTATGGGCACGGTTCTGTGCCGATTGCGCTCGCACTTGAACGAGCTGCTGCTAGCGGGTCGGAAACTTCACTCATTCTTGCGTGTGCTGATATTGAAGAAGGTGTGGAGTTGCGACAAGCTGGTGTTGCCGTTCCTATTCTTGTGTTTGGAGCACTTAGTGTAAGTGATCTGGAAGGTATTTTTGATTACCGTTTAACGCCTACCGTATCTTCACCCTCTGCGGCAGAAGCACTTGATCGGGCTGCGACTTTAAGGGGACTTCGGGTTGGTGTGCATCTCAAAATAGATACGGGGATGAACCGATTTGGATTTCGATTTGACAATCTATCGGAGACGCTGCCGAAGGTGACTTCATCAAGTCATATTGTCCTTGAATCTGTGTATACACATTTTGCAACGGCCGAACAAGAGAACGAGCCGTTATTTGCGATACAGCAGGAACGGTTTGAACGAATTCGTTCCGATGCGCCTGGTCTCAATATTGAAGGTGTGTGGTGGCATGCCGCCAATAGTGCTGCACTGATTCGAGATCGTTCCGTGTGGTACGACGCAGTTCGTCCAGGCCTGCTACTTTATGGCGTATTACCTCCACCATTGGAGACCCCCCTGGGGACAGAACTTCGGCCTGTGATGTCTTTGCATACCCGGGTGGTTGCTGTGAAAGGGATTAGGCGTGGCGAATCTTCTGGATACGGTGCTCGATTTCGTGCAAACCGGCCGATGAGAATCGCTGTGATTCCTGCCGGTTATGCGGATGGTATGGATCTTAGGCTCGGGGGCAGAGGTTCGGTATTGATTCGAGGGCGGCGTGCGCCCATAGTAACGGTATCAATGGATTCGACGACGATTGATGTGACAGAAAACACGGCTCAGCCAGGCGATGAGGTTGTAGTCCTTGGTGAGCAGGGAGGTGAGTGTATTGATGTGCGTGAAATTGCAGCGTCTGTTGGCACGGTACCGCATGAAATTCTTTGTCGAATAGGCTCACGGATTGAACGTACGTATAACCGGAAAACTATGAACAAATAGAATTTGTGATGCCGAAAATAAGAGCGTCACGCTCGATGTTCATTTGTCAATCGTGTGGTTCGCATTTTCCCAAATGGGTTGGAAGGTGCACAGATTGTGGTGCTTGGAATTCCCTCGTGGAAGAGCAAATGCAATCCTCGAAACAGACGTCTGAAATTGATCGTTATGGATTTACAAGCGGTTCAGACGAGGCCAGTTTGTATTCCGAAGTGGATACGGTTACGACGACGCGCCTCACTAGCGGAATTGACGAATTTGACCGAGTGCTCGGAGGTGGGATTGTACCGGGTTCGGTAGTGTTGATAGGTGGCGAACCCGGCATTGGGAAATCGACTCTATTGTTGCAAGCGGCGGGGAAGATAGCATCTGAAATCGGACCGGTTCTTTACGCATCTGGCGAGGAGTCCGAGTACCAGGTGAAGGACAGAGGACAGCGACTTGGCATCGTTGATCCAGCGCTATATTTGTATGCCGAAACTTGCGTTGAAAGAATTATTGAACAAGTAAATCGACTTAATCCATCCCTGCTTATCGTCGATTCAATTCAGACGGTGTTTTCGTCACAGTTGCAGGCAGCTCCTGGCAGTATTGGCCAAGTTCGTGAAGCAGCAACCCATCTTCTTTTTTTGGCGAAACGAAAGAACATTCCGATTTTTCTTGTCGGACACGTAACGAAGGATGGTGGTTTGGCTGGGCCAAAAGTTTTGGAGCATGTCGTCGACACGGTTCTTTATTTTGAAGGCGAACGCCATCATTCCCATCGCGTCGTACGTGCAATCAAGAACAGATTTGGTGCGGTTAGTGAGCTCGGTGTGTTTGAAATGACTGGTTCGGGATTAAACCAGGTGACAAACCCTTCCCGGCTTTTCTTGTCAGACCGAACTACGAACGTGACGGGTTCGGTAGTTCTTTCCTCGATTGAGGGGTCACGTCCTATCCTGGTTGAAATACAGGCTTTGGTAACTAGTGGAGTTTATGGGACTTCAAGGCGAATGACGAGTGGAATTGACCAACAGCGGCTGTCTTTACTTCTTGCTGTTCTCGAAAAACGTGCCGGACTAAATCTTACGGGAGAAGATGTGTTCGTAAATGCTGCTGGCGGACTGGCGATTCATGAACCAGCAGCGGATCTTGCAGTTATGGCTGCGGTGGTTTCGAGTTTTCGTGATTCTGGTGTTCGGCCAGGCACGGCGGTTTTTGGCGAAGTAGGACTCGGCGGTGAGATTAGGGGGACACCACATGCAGGCCTTCGTATAAAGGAAGCTGTACAACTTGGCTTTGAGCGCTGCGTGGTACCGGAGGTAAATAATCAGGAAAAACATCAGAATTGTGAGGTCATTGGTGTTGCTCACGTGGATCAGGCGTTGGAGGCATTGTTCGAGTGACGGTCCCCCCTTTTCATTGGTGGCGTACGGTTTTTTGGTTGATCCCCACGATAACGGTTTACACGGTTGTTCTTGGTTTTGTGTCCCTACTATCGATGTTTCTAGATCGACAGGGAAATTTTGCTCATAAATGCGCCCGAGGATGGTCGTGGCTGATTTTGGCGACGACTGGTGTCCGTGTTCGAGTAAAGGGTTTGGACCAGCTTGATCCAAAGAAATCCTATGTATTTGTATCAAACCACCAAAGCATTTATGACTTTCCGGTACTGATTACGTCGATTCCATTTCAACTACGCATTCTAGCGAAGGCGTCGTTAGGAGCCTTTCCTGTGCTCGGATGGCACCTCCGGTACACTGGTCATTTATTGATTGATCGTGCGCGGGTTGGTCGTTCGACATTAGCGAGTGTCGCCAGTCTTATGAAGCGAGGTCATTCACTTATTTTGTTCCCGGAAGGGACACGGAGTATTGATGGAGAAGTGCTTCGATTTAAGCCTGGAATTTTTTCACTGGCTATAGACGCTAAACTTCCGATTGTCCCGATTGCTGTTATTGGCAGTCGACGGGTGATGCAAAAAGGCCGGCTGATGACTTGTCCAGGAAGCGTCGAACTGGTCGTTCATCAGCCATTACAGACAATTGGCCTGGATCGGCGCGATGCCCGTAACGTGTCTGTGCTTGTGCACGAAACTATCAAAGATACTGTTTGTTCGTATGATCCTGTTACTAGTCGAACATCCGACTCAGTCGTAAAGGTGCCTGGTTAATTGGTGGGTTGTTATTGGGTACTGTCATTTTTAGATAGTGCTGGAAGTTGAATTAATTATGCGAGTGAGTGCAGTAATCGCAGCGGGTGGTCAAGGTACACGAGTTGGTGGTGACGTACCAAAACAACTACAGGACCTTGGCGGTAAGACGCTCCTTACGATGGCTGTCAAGCCATTTGAGGAGTGTAGAAGAGTTGATGAAATAGTAATTGTGATACCAGAAGCATTTAATGAGATAGAGTCGACAATGGGTATTCAGTGCGATACACCATTGCGTTTTGTGAGCGGTGGTTCTCGTCGTCAAGATTCTGTCGCATTAGGAGTCGATAATGTTCGGAAAGACACTGATGTTGTACTTGTTCACGACGCTGCGAGACCCTTTTGCACAGTTTCCCTGATTGAGCATGTTATTGATGCAACAATCGAAGCCGGTGCTGTCGTTCCCGCCATCCGAGTGATTGATACAGTAAAGGAGGTTGCTGTTGATGACACCGACGGTTCTCGATTTATCGAAGCGACTTTGCCGCGCGATCGGATTTATCTTGCTCAAACGCCCCAAGGGTTTGCGCTTAATGTTTTGCGAGATGCGGTTGAATTAGGTCGGAATGGTGCTACAGCGACAGATGAAGCGGGGTTGGTAGAAAAGAGCGGGCATGCTGTCCGTCTTATTGAAGGCGATATGGAGAATCTTAAAGTCACAACGTCAGATGACCTTAAACGTGCTCGTGCCAGAATTAGTAATCATGTTTTTGATGACGGGCCGCGTACACGAATTGGGTTTGGATATGACTCTCATCGGATGGCACATGGTCGACGGCTAGTGCTTGGGGGTGTTGATATTCCTTATAGGTGCGGTCTTGATGGCCATTCTGATGCTGATGCAGTGTGTCATGCGATTACAGATGCCGTGCTTGGAGCGGTTGCAGCGGGCGACATCGGGCAACATTTTCCAGATACTGATCCTCAGTGGAAAGACGTGTCTAGTATCGACCTCTTGTCCAAAGCGGTAGCTATTGTTTCGGATCTCGGATTTTTCGTAGGAAACATCGACGTTGTTGTAATTGCCGAACAGCCTCGCATCGGTCCTCATGTTCAACAAATGAAAAAACGGCTCTCTAGATCGCTTGGAGTTTCCTCTAGTTTGATTTCTATTAAAGGAAAAACTGCTGAGGGTATGGATTCAGTCGGACGCGGTGAAGCAATAGCTGTTCATGCGGTGGCAACTGTGATTCAACGATGAAAATTTATGGAGTCAACGCTGTCACGGAAGCTCTTTATGCGGGTCGAGTGAAGGCACTAACTATTTGTAATAGACGTTATGCTGGTTTAGCTAAGATTGTTCGACTGGCGGAGTTGCGTCGAATACCAATCGCACAACTTGAACAAAGGGAATTTGAACGGGTGGTTGGTGGGGAGCGCCACCAGGGCGTGGTGGCGTCTCTTGTTCCGCAAGTTATGTCAACGATTAGTGATTTAGTTCGGAGTTCCGATCTGCCGCTCATCGTTGTATTAGATGGAATCGAAGATCCGCATAACTTTGGAGCAATAGCTCGCGTGGCCGAAGCCGTAGGTGCTGCGGGGTTAGTTACACAGACGCGGCGGGCGGCGCCGGTCAGTGCTGCGGCGGTAAGGGCTTCAGCCGGGGCGCTTGCTCACCTTCGACTGTCCGTAGTGGTCAATCTTTCCCGTGCACTTGAGGAGTTGAAGTCGGCAGGAATTTGGACTGTTGGGCTTGATCTGGATTCTGACCATTCAATTTATGACATTGATTTCAGGCAGCCGACCGCTATCGTTGTCGGCTCTGAGGGGCGAGGTTTACGTCGTTTGGTTCGAGAACGTTGTGATTGGAAGGCTACGCTGCCTATGGCAGGACGAGTAGGGAGTTTGAATGCGTCGGTGGCTGCCGGAGTGACCTTGTTTGAAGCCGTGCGGCAGCGGTCTAGCAGTTGAAAGTGTGAAAATGGAAGTTTTTTGAGGCAGAGAAAACGTGAAAGACGGTAAAAGTAACTGTTTAAGGACTTTCCTTAGTGTGCTATGATAATAAATTCGTTTTGCTGGCGTAGCTCAGCTCGGTAGAGCAGCTGATTTGTAATCAGCAGGTCGGGGGTTCAAATCCCTTCGCCAGCTCCACAGGCAGCGCGGGCGCGGCTCAAGACTATTCATGGCAGGCGGGCGGTCTGACGTCCGTACCGGTCTAGCGGGGGCGGGTCGGTTTAGGAGGTTTGGGTCGGTTATTGAAGTGAACACCATCCGGTAGAAAGATAACGACAGTTTACATATCAGTATTGAGGTGAATTTAGCGTTCGGCATGCGGTGGCCTGCGTCGGACGGTGTTTGATTTTTGGCGAGGTTGCGGAGCGGTCAAACGCAACAGACTGTAAATCTGTCGCCCTAGCGGCTTCGGAGGTTCGAATCCTCCCCTCGCCACCAGTTTCGCTGGGGCGCGGAGTTTTGAGGTTGGTAGTAGGTTGTGATGGAAATAACGGAACGGGTAGGCGGGAGTAACTCAGTGGTAGAGTCACAGCCTTCCAAGCTGTTGGTCGCGGGTTCGATCCCCGTCTCCCGCTCCAAATCTAGTGCTGTTGTTAGTCGGGAAATTGTAGTTGGTGGAGACGGGTACTTCGTTGCGCCGGTTTACGTGGAGTGTGAGACGGGCCGATGTAGCTCAGCGGTAGAGCGCGTCCTTGGTAAGGACGAGGTCACCGGTTCAAGCCCGGTCATCGGCTCCAGATATTTAGTCAGAGTGCGAACGCAGTCGGGACCAAGGGAAGCGGTGAGTTTGTAGAGAGGCTTATAACGATGGCGAAAGAAAAATTTGATCGATCGAAACCGCACGTAAATATTGGCACGATCGGACATATTGATCACGGGAAGACGAC
>MDTE01038532.1_pt1 | contig 25584 bp, 31 predicted proteins | sample 811231 | NCBI WGS metagenome assembly MDTE01 (sample SAMN05326651, study PRJNA326480) | marine metagenome | isolation source: seawater | place: Indian Ocean: Red Sea | collected 2010
TACTCTGGGGTTCTTGTCAGATAGATATTCAAACTTTGTGTCGAAGTATTGTCCACCCTCTCCCGGTACTCCCGGTATTTCTTCTGCCAGACCAACCTTGAACGACCCCTTAATGCAGAACCAATAGTCTGTCTGGATATTGTGCTTATGCCACGCTACAACGTGTTGGGTTGAGTTGACATAAGATATGTTGATCTGCCCACTATTGAGATATTTAAAGACATTCATCGCCCGTTGAGCGCGGTCATCTTCGTGAAACTGAATGTCGTCGAAGCTAATCATTCAACTATTCCTTTTAGCTTGCTAATATCCATAGAAGAATCCACACCCATAGCAACATCCTCGACATCCCTGAGAAATGTTTTTTCGACATCTGGGTTATCCCGTCTTGCGAATTCGTATACTGTCTCAGCCCTTCCTCCTACGTTTATTATACCTGTTTCGTTCAAAAGTTGCAACGTAATTTTTGCCGCTTCGTCATCATAAACAAAGCTCTTTGTCACATCCGCCAAGGCTTTCTTATGAGGGAATGGTTTATTTGCCATACACATACGCAATATTAGGCTGTTGTCGTAGATGTGTACGGCACACTCTCCCCCTAATTTAGACCACCCATATTTTGTAAAAGGAAGTAGGGCGTCTTCTTCAGAGTAATTACCGTCATCTCCGGGGTAGACATAATCCGTTGAGATATAAATGAGCTTCACCCAGCGCTTCATACACGCCAGAACGACATTGCCAGTTCCAACAATATTGGTGGCTACGCTGGTATATGGTTTTTCCTCGTGTAGCGACATGGGTCTAGTTAATGCCGCAGCATGAATGAAGTAGTCGGGCTTAACCATGTCAAGCATGTAGTCTACTTGCTCAAAATCCTCCACGTTCATGACGTTTTTTGGGGGAAGCAGAACCTCAAGGTCTTTAGGCGCAAACTCCTTAAGCTTTTTAGCAAACTTTCCATCGCCGCCTGATACTAACACTCTCTTCATTAGAACTTCCTAGATATTTTCCTTTTCCCTTTACGGGCTGTGGTCCAGTTTTGTTTTTTTCTCTTCCTACCCCCTCTAGCCACACGCATCCATGCTGGTTTTCTTTTTCTTGATTTCTTTTTTGTCATTTGTTTATCCACCCTAGAAGCTTCAGAGTTTTAAAGATTTCGTCAAGCATGCTGTCTTTCGGATAGAACCCACCCGCCTTAAGTCTTTGGTTACTCACAGTATACGAATATTGATTGAGCAGGGGAGTGTCTACCATCTCAATTTCTACGCCCACCATTTTGTCAAGAAAATCTACTATATGTCTAGTTTTCACATTCTCTGTCAGGACATTATATATTTTATTCCTGTGTCGATCTTCATGAGCACCCCTCTTTCTTAGGAAGTGGTCAATAGCACAACAGGCGTCGTTAATTCCTAGATACGGTCTAACTTTGTCGTAGTTATCTTTCCAGACAGTTAATGGCTGACCTAAAGCCGCCTGATAGCAGAATTTATTAACTGCCGTATGAAACCTCATGCCGGGGCTAGGACCAAAGATAGTACCAAGCCTGAGTATCAGGTATTTGCAAGATTCGCCCAATCTTTGCTGAATAGTTTCTTCAATCGCTAGTTTTGATTCTGCATAGGGGCTTTGGGGGTTCAGATACTGATCGTCGTCCTCGAATACCACGTCTGCTGACACGCCGTATACGCTCGTAGAGGATGGAAACACAAACAGACCCACCCCAGAGTCCTTGCATCGCTTGATGAAGCTACGAGTGTCCCTGACGTTGACTTTCTCTATTTCTGCCTTGCATCCAAAACTGCCTGCTGCATTCGTGATTGCCGCTAAATGGATAACGGTGTCTATCCCATCTAGACTGACATCCTCAAATGAACCTTCTATAAACTTAACCGGTTGATTAAAGCTAAATAGGGAACAGTATCTTTGCGTGAGTAGATTGTCTACTACGGTGACAGAGTAGTCAGGAGCTAGCTTCTTTACCAGAGCAGAGCCTATGTGGCCTAGACCACCAGTGACAAGTACGTTTTTCATACGTTTGCCGGTTCCCCTCTAAGAGTTCTAACTTCTGGAACGTGTGTGATAAACTGACCACCACGTCTGAGAAACTCGCTTTCCTTCTTGGTGATCTCATCAAGATAGTTCCAAGCTCCTAAGAAAGCGTAATCGACGGAGTCGTCAAACCCCTCTTCTGGAGACACTACTGGGATATGCACGCCGGGAGACAACTTTCCCTGCTTATCCGGTGTGGTGTCCACGATATAGTCTACAAGGTCTGTTCCTATTCCACAGTAATTAAATATAGAAGTGGACTTAGAAGTAGCACCGTAACTTACAATCTTGTTTCCTCCGTCTTTAATGTCGTGCAAAAGCTCCAGAAGATCTTTCTTGGACTTTTGCACTCTTTTAGCAAAATCAGTGTATGTTTTTTGTTTATTTAGACCGGACAAGTCTTCCTGTTCCAATTCTAGTTCTAATGTTCCGTCGTGTGGATGTGGACCTCCATCCTTCTGAACATATATTCTGTTAGAACCCCCATGAACTTGAGTCTTGTCCACGCTAAAAATTTCCATTCCAGCTTCTTCTATCAAATTGTTCAAAGCTGTTACGGAAAAAATATGCGCGTGTTCATCATAGATTTGATCATAAGAATTGCGCTCTATCATCTCTAGAAGGGATGGATCTTCAAAGATAAAGACACCATTATCATCCAAAGCAAAGTAGACTGCTTTCAAGGTTTCTCTAATGTCTGGGATATGGCATATACAGTTTGCAGAATATATCGTATAGAATCTTCCGTGTCTGCCTGTTATTTCTACAGCAAGCTTGTTATCCCAAAACTCGCTATAGGTCATAAAGCCCATTTGTCTGGTGAACTGGGCAAAGTTTTCACAAGGCTCAATTCCCATACCGTGGGCTATACCAAAATGTCTGAGGAATGTCCCGTCGTTACTTCCGATTTCCAACACTCGATCAGGACCAAATCTCTCCTTGACCATCTTCGCTGTTTCTTCAAAATGTTTAACCATAGTTCTAGAACTGGATGTGTGATACACATAACTATCATTAAACATCAATGGAGGATCTACAAACTCCATATGTGAAACAAGCTTAGTATCTTTATCGAAACCAACTTCTAAGTCATAGAAAAATTCATCTTGACATTTATTGGGTTCTACGAAGGCGTTTGCTATCGGCTGTTTGCCGAGATCTAGAAATTTTTTCATTTTGTTTACTTACAAGCTCCAGTTAACGTGGCTTTCTTCTGAGGGGTCAATGGCGCACATTCCGCACACACTGTTCCTCACATCGTCGCTAAGATAGACCGATTGTACCGGCAAATCGCTATCTAAAGAATATGCGTGAATAGAGGCTGGAGATGTCCCTACAATTACATGATCTTTAGTTAAAACCATACCTCTTGTGTATCCAACTCTTGCGTGGTCATCGTAAGAATAGTTTTTGACCGGAGTGGGAAACGATGGGGTTCTCCAATGTTTGGTTAAATCGTTTTGTACTTGATAGCACGTATCACTTTCAACAGATCTATTAAATACAACACCATTTTTCCAAGGTTGCGCATTGTGGGTAAAAGGAAAAATCAGTTCCTGTGCCAAATGTTGTAGAGTTTCAAGATTCAAAGCATATAAATGTTCGGCTTTTGAACCAGAGTAAAACATCCATCCGTTATGCACGGATATGGAGTCTATGTGTAGTGTGTCTTCCTTGGGGAGCATAGTCCATTTTGGTTGAGTGGGATCGTTTTCATCCATGATCACATCACCCTTTTCGTCCATATCAGGAACCATGGGTGTTTCTGTATCAAATACCGCTACGGGAAGACCCATTGTGTGTTGAAAACCATAGATCCATTGATTGGTCTTCAAATCAAACGTCATAATTACATCGTATTCATTTGATATGCTGAATAGAACATCTTTGTATATAAATATCTCATGAGTCCCGGCAAGAAGGTTGTGCCTGTATTGTCTGACAAGATTGTAATCTTTGTCGAAGACAAATATAGACCTCGCTCCAGCGGCATAAAGCTCTCCATTGTAGAAAGCTAGACCTCTTAACCCTCTGTCTCCACCTCCGCTGTCCCAGTTTATATGGTCGTATTTCCAATCAAGAACCTGCTCGTGCGAGCCTTTCTCTAGGTCTACGACGTATAGGCCGCCGTGACTATCGCCTCTATTTGTCGATCTTATGACCGAAGAGACTAAGATTTTTGGTAGTTCACTCATTGCTAAATACTATTCCTCTGGTTCTTAGAGCTATCACATTATTTTTTTCACAATACTCTAGTAAGGGGTCAATATAGTCGCTATAGAGTTTAGAGGGGGAGACTCCGTTCTTCAGCAAGGATGTGTGTAGATCGTCGTGGTCGATCATGATAATTTTTTCAGTCTGGATAGACGACATGATCTCATCTATGTTCTCTACGCCCGCTATGCTTTCAATTTTTGGGACAAGTATTGGTCTCGCCCCAAAGACCCTCCAGTTATCTAGTTGGGAAGATTTTTCCACATTTGATATAGCAACGTATCTTACGTTTGGATGCTCTCTAAAAATTGGATATAGCCTTTCTAAGCTATATTTGTTGCTGGGAGGCTTACTTCTACCAGATGGAATATCAATAAAAAAGTCGTTGCGGTGACTGTTAAGATTTTCTATAAGATCATCCAAAGAAAATGTCCATGCAAGATTTACCCGTATCACATAGTGATCGGGTATATGCATATAATTTCTTAGATTATTAGATAGCAGTATCATGCTTTGACCATCACCACTATAGAGTCATAAAAATGCATTGATTCTAATGTGCCGTTAATTCCTTCTATGGGTTCTATTACTCTTGAGTGTATATATGGATTTTCGGATTCTTTAAGTTCTAGATATTCTACATAATCGGCGGGCCACATTGTGTCTCTGCCAGTGTGGATTGCGTGTAGATTGTCAATGAACGATTTTAGTAGGTCTACGGTGGTAATCTGGATCTGTCCGGGCGACTGCACCCTCATGTTGGGGCCATGGATGCTTCCACCAAAGTGTGCCCAATAAGAAGTATGAGTGTCTTCAATAACGTACTGACCCTCTGGATTGACAGAGTTCCACAGCAAGAGAATTGAGTTGATTTGTTGATACATCTGATGGCCACCATCATCAATAATGATGTCGAATCCGCCACCGGTTTCCTCTAGAAATGAAGAGATAAATTCTTGATCGCCTTGGTCACCAATGTGAACCTCGATCCCCTCTTCTTCAAACTCTTTACACTCTGGGCGAATGTCCATGGCAAAAATTTCAGCGTTGGGAAAATACTCTTTCCACATCTTAAGACAGCCGCCTTGCCCAATTCCTATCAGAAGAAATCTAAGTTTTTCTTGTCTGATGTCTGCAAAGAATTTGTCATAAACCTCCGTGTAGTGCAGCACGGGGGCTTCAAGCATCGTCTGGTCCGGGGTGTCCAGAGCTATCTCTTTCAGGCTTTTCATCTGTTTCTTCCTTTGGGATAATAATTTTGTGATCGTTTTTATGATATTCTATATGTGGTAATGGATGAATGGCATCCATATACTTTTTTACATCTTCTGGATTCATTGTACCGAGCTTTTGATAGATTTATAAATTTCATCCTCCATATCTAATCTCTCTTGATATCCAGTAGAGACATATCCATACAATGTGTGTAAAGCTAAACCATTTCTTATAAATCCAAAGCGAAGATCTCTTTCCTGTCTGTATAGATTAAGAGGGATCTCATCGTATGGTTCAAACGGGTGGATATCTTCAATAGTTCTATAAACATCAGTTCTAGTCATACAAGTATCATTACAAAGGTATGGCCTCCAAGTTTTATCTATGCTATAGTCATTCTTTTTAAGAAATGACGGAATGTTGTTTGTGACAATATCTGCTAGCATTGTTTGAGCTTCAAAATCAACTCTAACAGGATGTATGCCTTTTAAAGTATTTTTAATTTGTCCTACTGTTTTCCAGTACGCTTCTGGATTCCAGACATCTGCCTGTAAAGTGTGTTGATTTAAAGATTCGTATTCTCTTACTCCCCATCTACTACCGGCTGTCTCGTCCATGTCTTGAGATAGGAACATCTTGTGAAGAGTGCTTTTGTCCTCTTCGGAGCAAAAGTCATCTATAAACATGTCGCATGTGGGAACGCCAATATTTACAACTGGAGTTAAAGCAACTATACTTGGATCGTCATACAAAACTTCTCTATTTTCAATCATGTAATCCCATACATGATTACTCATAATGATATCTTCGTCAAATTTAACAGTATACTTGCAGTTCTCTTCAAGCATTGCCCACATTTTTGCTTTATAGTTGTTTGTAGGTCTTCTTCCGCTAAAATACATTAGCTTATATGGGACATCTGTTTCTAAATAACTAAGATCAAGGTTGTCTGTTAGCATAAAATTTATGCTAAGAAGCTTTCTGTTCTCTGGCTTTATCTTGTTGATAAAGTGTATAAACAGATCTATATAATCGCGTCTGTGCTGAAGAAAAGTTATACTTATTTCAGACATGGGATTCCCACTTTTGAATATAGTCAGAGCATATGCCGTGACAATTAGAAACAGAATCTAGAGAGGCCAATTCCGGTTTCATGCAAATTGTCCTTGGGGTTATTTCGTAGCCGGGATAGCTGACTATAAATCCACTGCTAGTTATAGTGTAATGATCTTCTTGATGCCAAAAGCAATGTATATTTGTGTGAACCAACATCTTGTCTAGGGCAGTTAAATTTTTTGCGTGACAAAGGAGCTTGGGATTCATGAGAAAGTCAATATCAATTTCAAACTGCGGATTATCATGACCCAGCAACCAAGTTCCGTTTAAATTCCACACGTCGATTTCAACGTCATACCCCAATTTAAGAGCGTTCTTTATATAAGACGGCTTGTTCTCTTTTCCGGGGTCTGCACCAACCAGATTTCCTCGATGCGATATAAGCTTCATGCTATTTCTTTAGAAAAATTTCCAGATCTTCCGGGGTTCCCAAGCCCCACATATTTTCTATGGGGAATATTCTAACTTTCTTGTCGTCTTTTATAGCTTCATTAAAAACAGGACAAACATAGAATTCGTTGTTGACACGTCTATCAGCAGCTATCATTTGTTCTGCGTATTTTACGTAGTCGCTTCCTTTAGACCAGTAGTAGATACCGACTGTAGCATTATTGCTTATAGGTTTCTTTTCTGCTACCTCAGTAACAAATCCACTATCATCCACTTTGGCAAAACTCCATTTGGGGTGAACGGAGTCAAATGTGAGTATGCCTCCATCCACACCGTCCGCTTGCATGGCATACAAAAATTCGTTGCTGTCCCAGTCTACAAATTGATCCGAATTCGCTGTGAGGAGAGGCTCATCGTTGTCAATGAATTCTTTAGCGAGCAATGTAGTACATGCCGCCCCTTCTGTTATACCATCCACCTGTACAATTTTGCAATTTGGAGATATCAAATGCAAGAGATATTGAAGGTTATATTTTTCGTAGTGCTCTTTTTGCACAATAAAGATGTGCTCAGCATCCACATTAATATTTTCTACAACAAGCTGGATCATTGGCTTTCCATTGACTTCTATGAGTGGCTTTGGAAATGTATACCCTGCTTGTTCGAACCTTGATCCTGCCCCGGCCATGGGGATTAAAACTTTCATATTCCCACCCTGCCATTTAGGTTTTAGAAAACGAGACTTATTTGTTTTGTTAGCCTTCGCTATGCTGTTGTTAATATTTTCCTGCGTTACATCTTCTAAACCCTTCACACCCATAACATGGGCGCCAGATTCGCTAGCCGCTTTTCTGCCGACATGAGAATCTTCAACTATAAGGCACTCCTTTGGGTTTACTCCAGCCTTCACCATGCATCTTAAATATATTTCGGAGTGCGGTTTAGGAGAATTCACATCTTCATTTGAAAAATATTCGTCAATGTGTTCCATGTATCCTGCGCATAGTAGCATTAATTTAACACTGTTTCTAATCGAATTAGATGCGCAATATACAGCATGGCCTTGTTCCTTTAACGAAGACAAGGCTTTCTCGATTGATTTATGATCGTCCGGTGTTATGTGCTCCTTTATAATTTCAGCAGTACACTCTTGCTTTCTTTCCCATATTTCCTGATAACTATCTTTTGGGAGACCCTTTTCTTTGGTCAATATCTCTAGCTTCTTTTTAGTGGGCAAACCATCATATGTAGACAGATGCTCATCCCTGTTGATAACATATCTGTCATCAATAGTAGACAAAGCTCTGTTTAAAGCGTGGTAGTGTATATCTCTAGCTTCTACTAAAACGCCGTCTAGATCGAAGATAACTAATTTAATCATGCCACAAGATCTTTTCTGATATAAGCGTTGCTCATTAAATAATGATCAAACGTTGGAAGAATGGGATCTTTGTAATGGTCGAGTTGTACAGCGGAGTGGGTGTTCATCACATACCTGTACTTTTCTCTTATCCTATCAGACCACTCAACGTCCTCTGCCTGACCCCACACTATGTCTTCATTCAAAGGTTCTTCTTGCATTACGTGTTTTTTAGCAACCCAATACCCACCAGAAATATACATGTACTGAGTGTCTTTATAATCATAGGACGGAAAAAATGATCGCCCTTCTCTTATTTTTCCTCCGGGTGGACACCACGGCTCCTCTTGAATCCATCCGGGCTTGACTCTTGGGTCGTCCAACACTACCCAGTCTCTATATCTTGCTCCGTTGTAATTCTTGACGACATTCATAGCAATGTCCCAATCGTCGCCAAATTTTAACCACCCTCTGTAGAAGCCTCGTACTGGCCTGATATAGTCGTGTGTATATACGATAATATCATGCTTAGCTTCTTCTGTAATTATGTTTTTTTTGCGAGTGATCCAACCCTTCTTAACGGTTTCGTCAAATTTTATTACGCGGGTATTTTCTCTCTCCCACGCAAAATCGCCAACTATAATAATCTCATATTCGGGTATATTTTCTTCTTCTATAGCATCAATGATTTGGTTTACTTTCGGGATATTATCTGTTCCATCGTGACCGCTGTACGTAACAATCCCGAATGTTAACTTCATACTTCAATTCCCATCATCTTTTTTACCTGTTCGTATATTTCAAGACATCTCACAGATTCACTTTCAAGGCCAAACTCAGAAAGCATTTTGGAAACTCTATGAAAATACGTATGGTTGTTCATGACTGTTTCATAGCCGCGTCTTATGTAGGGTAGACGCTCGTTTGGATATTTTACAAAGTGGTTTACTAGTTCTTGAAACTCTTCAGCAGTGCTAGCAAACACAACTTCGTCGTTTGTATAAACATCCTCTATCATAGACTGGACAGAATCAGAAATACAAAAAGACTTATTGGATAGAATTTTAAAAGTTCTTTCATTTATATCGAACCCAAAATCTGTTGCGTGCGGCTCACTAATATTTGGACAGATTTTAGACGACGCCAGTAGATGCCTAACCTGTTCGTCGTCGATCCACCCCATGTAGTGTGCTCCGGGCCATCCTTGGTTTCCAAAAAATTTAACATTATATTTTCCAACCGGGTGCGTTAAAGGCATCAGATATTTATCCATATTCTGAGCCTTGTATGGCCAATATCCGCCCACAAAAGATACATCGCATTCGTACTCTGGTTTAAACACTCCCCCGGTATACATGAATAAATCTGCCGCGTTCATAATGGAAACTGTTCGACATCCAGTTTCTTCCCAAAAATTGTGGGTCTTGTTTACCCAATTGTCATGGTAGTAGATGTGTAAAAAGTCTGGTTTGTCAGTTTCAGACTTTAATTTTTCTACCAGTTTTTTCTCTTCTTCATTAGCAAATAGAACCCCATATTTGTCGGGGTCTATTTCTTTTTGCATATCCCCCCAATCGGCACCTTTCATCATGACTTTAAGGTGGGGTCTTTCTTTAATACATTTATACACAGAGTCATTTAAGTTATACGTTTGGCCGCAAAATATATCTGGTTCAAATTCATCAAAAGCATCGAATGCGTTTTTTTGATGTATATCCCATAGGGTAGCTTGATACCCCATAGCATCGAATACTCTACCCCAGCCCATCCTGATGTGGTAGTGCGCATGGGGTCCGTCACTTGATATCATTACCTTCATTTTATTTGTCCCAGCCCGGAAGATCTTTCATAGAATCTATTTCTGTTATTCTCATTCCTTTTGGCTCGTCTGTTACTATACATCCACCAGCTTCAATAACCATGTTTAATATTTCAAATGTGTATTTTTTATTGTTTTCCCTGTCTCCACAAAATTCTTTAAATAGCTTCAATTCTTTTCCAGTCAGGTAAACTATTTGCGCCCATTTGGTAGGCAGCCCATATGAGAAATGCACCGCGTTATTGTCAACAACAGTAACTCCAATTTCATTCTTTTGAAATCTTTTTTGATTATCTATAACTATGCAAGATCCACCACAGGTCAGATTTTGCAAAGTGTACACGTTAAATATTAAGTCTCCATTGATTATTATAACATCGTTATACATACAGTTATTTAATGATAACCTGATGCTCTCCACCATGTTGGTTGTGTCATAAAGCTGATTCTCAACAACTCTAACATCTTGAGGAGCCTCTTTAATAACCTTGTCGGCGTCAAAGCCGACTGCTACGATTATTTCGCAATGGGGGTAAACTTTTTTGACGTTACTTACTATTTTTGTAAGTATGGTAGAACCTTTTGAGGTAGGGAATAAACACTTTGGCCCATACGACTTCATCCTGTTACCCATACCGGCAGCAGGTATAATCACACTCACAAATTTGTGTTCTGATTTTCCAGCGTCTAGTGCTTTTGCAGGAGCTATGAAACGGGAATTTTTTCTAACCATTCATTCTCTTGTGCATTTTAGACATCATATACTGAAAATTATTGTGAAACACTTCTGCTGTAACGTGTGTTGTCTGATTGTATCCAGTTATGTTTGCTTTTGCTAGAGATTCTGGCAGATGTACAATCATAAATTTTTCGCTTATTCTTATCCACAAGTCATAGTCTTCAGAGCAGCCAATAAATTCTCCCCCTGCTGGCCCATGCAAATTGACATCATAAAAACCTGTCGGTTCATTTGTGGCAGCGAAGGCTAGTTTGCTAATCAGAGCGTTGCTATGAACTATGCATTCGTTCATAAGAACTTCCCTGTTGTAAGGCTGCTTATATTCCCGAACCACTTTTCCAGTGTTTAAATCATGTATATCATAATCTGCATATACAACGCCAATTCTAGTGGGGTTTTCTAAAAACTTTTTCACCATTCGGGTTACTTTGTTCGGATAATATTCATCATCAGCATCTAGAATCGCAAAGGCATGAGTTTCATCCCAAGTGTATTGTATTCCTGTGTTTCTTGCTGCGCTAGCCCCTCCATTGTCTCTATGGATAGCTATAAATTTTTGGTTAGGATGGTCTCCTTCAGATTCTATGACTATCATATCGTCTAAAAATGTTTCGCTGCTTCCACCGACTCGCTTTTTAATAATTTCCCAAGAGTCGTCGGTAGAACCATCATCCACAATACATATTTGCAATTGGCCCGGATAATTTTGTTTTACAGCGCTGTCAATAGCAGTCTCTATATGATTTCCATAGTTGTAGTTAGCAATTATTATTGTCACCACGGGAAGATCATTTTTATTCATAGTATGCATCCCAAGGCTTGATAAATGACAAACGGTCTGTTTCTTCTGCGAATAATTCTATCTTTTTTTGCACGGGAATTTTATAGTTTCCATTAAGGAATTTATGAACCACGCACTGTACTGTTAAGCCATTTATATCGTCTTTGGGGCGAATCATACTAAGTGGCTCAAGATCAATGTTCACAGCTTCATTAATTTTCATTATAAAGTTTTGAGGAATGTTAGAGCCAGACCTAAAAACTGAGTAGTAGCCGTTGACACATTTGTTAAAAGCCTCATCAACCATTTCCAATTCTTCGCACTCTTTATCAAGCATAGTTACAATATAAAACTTAACATCTATTCTGTCTAGATATTCGTGAGTCCTGTGTCTGAGGCCAAATCCGTCTTCAATATCTTTGTCTTGTACTACAATAGACACACTAATAGGTTTATTATCTTGTTTCTGTATGTCTTTTAGTGTTACCTCTAAGTCATCAATGGTAGACTGTGTCGAATGCAAAACAATAAAATTGACTGGAATGGATGTTTCTAGTAATATCTGAGCTTTTGTATCTTCGACAGAATCTGCCCAGTCTTTAGTTCTGTATGTGCTGCAAAACCTATCTATGATAAAAAATTCTTCAGCTTCATCTTCCGCCTCTACAATTTGCGCTCCAGCATCCCTGAAGCTTTGTATTTTATTAAGCTCGCAGCCCACCTGAGTAATGCCAATTTTGTGAGCAAAGAAACATCCCTTGCATGACGCTATTACTTTGCCATTGGCTTCTTTTGTTTCTCTCATGGTCTTACAGCCTCTACGATCATTTTAAACCCGCTGACCCTTTTCTTTAGAATCTTTAGTCCGTGCTGCTCTAGCTGTGCGGCCAGCTTGGGTGCTGTGGTGTGGCTAGTTTTGAATTCCCAAGGTTGATTTTGCGATCCGTGTATGATTCCAGAAACTTCATCTACATCAATGCCCTTTTGAGATACAATTTTAGATATCTCGTAAAGATCGTGACCGCCTATGATTATCCTACCTTTGTGTCTTAACTTTCCAACCCAGTGAGCTATTGCCTTTTGCGCCATATCCTTGGGGAGATAATCTATAACGTCACTAGCTACAATCTCAGTTGCTTCAGAATTTCCAACTATATCGTCCAGATTTGTTACGTCTGAATTAATAATACCTTCTTCCATGTATCTGTGCGGATCAACATTTACATATCCAGAAAGTGGTTGTCCATCACCCCACATTAAATTTATTCTCATGAATTTCTCCTTATAGCGGCCAGAGCATTAAATGGACTTGTTTGTCCTCTGACCCATGTCTTTAAGTTTGTTTCTTTGAAGTGTTGGATATCTTTCTTGACTGGTATATCAATCAAGCTAAAATCATCATTGTTTTTTAATATATAACAAACAGCCTCATCCAGTCTAAAATCTTCGTTTTCGCTTTTGAATAATTCATCATAATCGTATTCTTTATCAATATTACTCGTCAAGTCTGGAGAAACGTCATGAAATGCAACAATAGCGTCTTTAGTTAGCCAAGGCTTCACTTTTTCAAAATCATTTACCACTTGTTTAAACGAATGAAATCCATCTATAAAAACAAAACTTAGAGGATCTCCATTATAATACTGTTCTAGCTTATTGCTATCACATTCTATTTTCTGAGAGACGGAAGAAAACCCACCCATTCCGTACACGTTTTTGTCAAACATTCCATATTGATCAAAATCACAATCTACAGAGTATACTGTTGGTTGGCTCTCGGCAACCATCCGCCTAGCCAAGCACATTAAAACAGCAGAACCTCCGCAAAATGATCCTATTTCCATCCAGTTAGCGTTTGTGTCTGAATTTAATACTAGCCATAGAAGGCATTCCTGTTCGTTTGGCCACAGCCCTATCGCGTTGGGCATCCAGTGGGAAAGTATGCCAAATCTTTTGAACTGGTATATTAGGCTAAAGATTTTATCTTCATGCATCTACAAGGTTCCAAAATAAACTATTCCATTCTCCAACAAACCTATCCATGCTGAATTTTTCTTGGATTGTTTGTCTGGCGGCTTTTCCTAACTTTTGACAAAGTTCAGGATTGTTTAATAGCTCCACCATGTATTTGCGCATTTCGTTTTCATCGTTGGTGCAAAAACCATTGACTCCGTTTTCAATAATTTCTGGAATCAAGCATGTAGCCGTAGAGACTACCGCGCACCCACAAGCCATAGCTTCTAGCAGGGAACAGGGGATGGGAGAGTGCGTAGACGTGTTCACAAACACCTGAGATTCAGAATAATCTTTTCTGAGAGCCTCCAAAGATTCGGCAGGTTCGGATAGACCCGGAGTATCCCCTATTACATGGCATGGCAATCCTCTAGCGGTTCTTTCCCAAATCTGATAGCCACAACACCAGTCTCTATTAATCCAATCGTTGACAACAGACATCATCCTTTGCTCACGATCAGAACCTAAAGGCTTCCAAAAATCAGTATCTACACCGTGATATATTGAAATAGCATTGCTATCATTTTTACCCCATACATTTTTATTGTAGTCAGATATAAATACATCTACAGTGCATGCAAGACTACCATAAAATTGTAGCTCTTCTGGGGTCCAATTGATAGGTGGTAATGTGTGCCATAAGTTAATTAATGGAACTTGAAAAAAATCTGCAAGTTGGCTGGCCAACGAGTATTGAGCCATTACATTTTGACACAGAACCAAATCTATATCAACGTGTAGTGGGATTGGATTTTCGTCGGTATCTGCGTTTATAATGTGATAATTATCTGGAATGGATGCGTACTGCGTGTTCCAGTTTCTTATTCCATCTCCTGTGAGTGAATAAAATTCGTTCCCAGTTTTGCACAAATTTGGTTCGTACCTTTCGTGGGTGACGAAAGTTAATATATTGAGAGGCTCGCCATCTTGTCTGGTTGCGGCTCTTGTTATAGTTGTTAAAGGGCTAACTGGCATTTTCTAGCTCTTTTTTAATAAGAAGACCTATGTTTTCATAGGAGTACTGTTCAGCCGACAAACGACCCTGTTTTTGAATCTCTTCATAAGATGACTTGTCGTTCTTCCACATCTCAAAGACATTCCTCATGTCTTTTTGCAACGCCCGTATATCTATATTCCACCAATTTTCATGACCTGTATATATGTCGTTGAAAGTTTCTAGCATCCCAAATACAGGCTCTGCTTTGGCTGGAACCAAGAATCCTCCACCGCTCTTCAAAAAGTCTGATGGACCTCCTACGTTGGAGCAGATGGGGGTGTTGCCAAAACCCATAGCGTCAAAAGCTGGTATACACCAAGCTTCTCCAAAGCTAGGCATAACAAAGCAGTCACAAGTTTCGTGAAGGCTGAGCATCTCTTCTTCTGTGACGTGATCTGTTACTATCAATTCGTATTTATATTTATCTATAGATGGGTATATCTTGAGATTTTCTTTTATTTGGTTGCACATGCTTTTCACATGCTGCATTGTTTCTTCTGGACTTGTGTCGTATTTTGTAGTTTTTATCATCAATGATACATTTTCTGATGTATCAAATTCTAAGTGGAAAGCTTTTAGTAGAGCTACAAGGTTTTTTCTTCTAACCATATCCCCGATAAAATAAAATGAAAACGTATCATTTAAATCTGGGATATTAAAATTGGGTCTTGACTCGTCAAATTTACTGGTATCTGATGCACATGGAATTGTTTTGATGGGTATGGTCACGCCACTGTTTTGTGAAGCCTTCACCATTTGGTCGCAAGCCACCCACGCTTCGTCCATGGCGTTAATTCTTTGTGGCCAGACAGCATTTTTAAAAGAGTCGGTTTCTGTAAAATAAAGAGCTATATTTTTATCAAAATGCCCATTGTAGTCTAGGTAGTGAGGCAGGACATTCTGTATACAAATATTAGCGCCCTTCATAGGCTTCTGTTCAAGTTCAGATATTCTCTCTGGAATTTCGTAATTATTTTGATTCAGCTTCAACGGTCTGCATACAACGTCTAGACCAACGCGATCCATTGACAGTATGTAGTCAATCGCAGCTTGACCCCACCCCGTTCCATCTCTGTAAGCGCCGATAAAAAGTATTTTCATTTCTTCTATCTATTTAAAAGTCAAAAAAAGCTACGCACTGTTCGCCTTCTTCTGTAAATCGCATACTGCAAGACTTGTTCAAAAATTTAAGAAGCTGATCAGGCGATAGACCTTTAATGGTGTAGCTACCTTCTTCGTACTGTTTCTCAAAACTTGTGACGTGTAAATCTCCAGTTTTAGAGTGAGAAGCTCTTGCAGAGGCAAGGTCGCCACTGAAAGAATCCCATTCTACAGAGACTGTAACCTCGTTATTAAACGTTATTTCAAATCCTGTTTTGTCTTTAAATACTGGAAACATTATTGGGCATCCATGGTGGTCTTGGTTCTTGAATCATTCCTGTTCGTCTCTGTTCCCAATAGTTTTTGCGTTCTCGGAGTTCTGCTAATTGATTGTATGCTTCTTGTAGATTAAATTCTCTAAAAGCTGGTCTGCCATAGGCAAACGAGTCTTCGTTGAAATACAGGCTGCTTGTGCCTTCTATAAAAACGCCATAGTTCAAATCTCTTATGAGGCGAGCTTCTAAATATGTATCTAATTTATCTGGCTCTCCCAGAACATTTATTATAAGCCACTTGGCAATATCTCGATTATTCAAACCGTTGGGAACTGATGTGGATGGGTTGTGTAGTTTTGGGGGCGATTCCCAAACACCTTCTTTTATTTCTACGGAGTCAAAGTGATCCGCCCATTTCTTTGCCGTTTCATCGTATTGATAATTTTTGAGAAAACTTTCTCTTGATTTTTTACCCAGTTCAAGCTGTTCTTCGTCCGACAATTCGAAGAACTCTGCAAATTTTTTCGCTGTATAGTCGTTATCTGGAACTGCTCGTCTACATCCTGTTTCTAACTCTAGATATTTAGTCTTCAATTTTAGAGGAGTTCCGCCAAGTTTTCTGATTACGCTATCCATTGCAGAATAATCTACCGACATGACAGGAACTCCACAAGCAGCCGCCTCTACTTGTGGTAGCCCAAATCCTTCGCTGTTAGCGTACTGAACATATAAATCAAACGTATTAATAATTCTAGCTAGGAACTCTGGAGAAGCTCCTCTTTGCACATTTGCTAGTCCACATTTGAATTCTCCACACCTAGGACATTTGGCAACAGCGTCGTGGAAGAATGATGGAAAAATATGTTCGCAAAACTCACAAACATAAGTAAAAAGAACTCTACTGCAAAGTCCGTGCTCTTTTAATAGTTTGGGAATGTCCCACCCAACGTCGGGATAGCTGGTGTGACAATACAGGAAAGCATTGCTGTTGTTATAAGAATCGAGAAACTTTTTAAATGATTCAAATAGGTCTGGAAACAATTTTCGCCGTTGGTTTCTCATTATTGTCCCAACGATTTTTGCATCGGGACTTAAACCTAAAGATTGTCTATTTTGATCCCTGTCTTCAATTGGCATGTACACCTCGTCGGCAGAAGGGGGCGCACTACCTAAGCACTTGATTGCCCCTCCTCCCTCTTTATCCAATGTCTTTACCGCCCAATCAGAATATGTGAAGACCGCGTCTGCGTTAGCGTATGTAGCTAGCCACTGTTCGTTTTGCCCTTCTGCGTCCACTGTAGGCATGATCACCCAGTGGAATAAGTCTCGAAAAGGAGATCTTTCTTCGAATTCTAACATCCAGAAATCTCTGATGTCAAAAACGATATCTGGTTTAAAATCTAACAGAACCTCTTCAAATCGCCATTCTCCAAATTGGTACACGCCATTAGAATTGTAATGACTTACGGCTTCTTTGTTGCTAGGAATAGGAGCATTAGGGTATGTGACCCAAGGTATGTCTTGTAATCTAGGTTCTTTTGGGTGTGCATATATAGATAGCTCCGCAAGCTCATACTTGTCGGAGCTATAAAGCCTTTTCATGACCTCTCGGCCATATGTAGCGTAGCCTGTGTTTAAAAACGAAGCTTCGTTACAAAGAAGTATCCTCTTTTTCCTCACGATAACATTTTCTCGTTATGTCTATGATTTTTCTAACTATATGTTTTATTTGTCCTTTGGGACAAGACAGCTTTTCTGCTATTTCTTTGTGTGTGTAGTTCTCAGCTTTCATTTGCAGGACCAATTTTTCTTTTTCTGTTAAACAATCTGGCACTAATTCCCACAATTGCTCTTTAGTGGTATAGTGGTTATCTTTTTTGATGTAAAAGTTTGAAGTCTTTTTCTTGTTTTTCCTCATATACCTGAAGATTTCGTTTCTTATGCAAACCGTAGCAAAAGTAGAAAATTGACTTTTTTCAGGATTGTAATTTCTTATAGCTTTTAAAAGACCTATAAAGCCAACCTGCATGTAATCTTCTAGATCACTTTGTTGAGAAGATAGCCGAATAGCCTGAGACACAACTAGTCCATAATGTTCATCGACTAGCTGCGTCTCAGGATCTTCAGATAGTTTTTCAGATTTCATTTAAAACGGAGCAGTGTCTGCTGCTTGTTGTGAAGTTACTGTCTCTCGTGATTCATAATCGTTTTTAGTCTGAGATCTGTTGAACAACTTAAACTTGTTAACACGAAACTTGATCTTTGACCTACGGTTGCCATCCTTGTCAGTCCATTTGTCCTGACGGGCACACGCCATTACAGCAATTTCGTCGCCTTTTGAGCAGTATCTGTCAATCGTTGTCGCTCCACTATCCCAAGCTTCAAAATCAAGATAATCAACCTTCTTGCTCTTTTCTCCATCCTTGGATTTTCTGTATTCGTTCACGGCTAGCGTGAACCTTACCACAGAAGTCTCGTTGACATCTGTAAGCTCTGGGTCTTGAACCAACCTTCCGATAAAATGACAATTGTTCATGCTCTAAAGTCCTTCCATTAAAAAAGCGAGGTGTATTAACTCATAGCCCTTCGACACATTTTCTTTATCTGCTAATTCTAAAAATTCCTTTGTAAAGTTTGGGTACGCAGCGTAAAATATTTCTACGAGTTTTTCCTCCAAAAGCGCCTGATCTTCATCAAAAGGAGCGTTGATTAAATCTATGAAAGTTAAATCTGAGTTAAGTTTGTTTCCTTCTTCGTCGTAATATATAATAAATTGTGAGGAGAGTTTTAGTCTCTCTGTTTTCATCAATATGTCTTGAAAAATAATTATTCTAGCAGAGTAGGCTGGGCAGTCTATAAAAGTAGGTTTGAAGCTCTCTGAAGAATAGTAGTGTACTCCAGACGGGAGTGGCTCTTCCTGAATTTGATATACACAGATGGTTTCTTTATCTTCGCCGCCAAGCATTTTCTGAGAGGGAAAGGAAACTGTACATCCAAGCCCGTCATCAGAAGCCATGACTCTTGTTACATAGTCATGTTTTTCAAAAAAATTTAGAAGGTCTCCGTTTTTCATTCTATAACCTATAAAACGCTCAAGAGGCGTTTTTCGCACTATATTTGAGAAACTTTTTCAACGACAAAGCCGTCGTCGATCTGATATCGTTTTTTTCCGGGGGATGCTTCTCCAGAGGATTTCCCATGAAGTAGCACCGTATTCCCTTCGTATAGCAGCCCCTTGTATTGCTTCCATTGGTCGCAAAAAACAGTAATGGTATCCAAGCTCCCCGTGTTATCTTCCACTGCAAGGAATCCCATGGGTTGGCCTTTAGACCTACCATTTTTCACAATGTATTCATTGCAATTGGAAATTTGGACCGCCAAGATTATATTACCACGTTTGCCGTCAAAAAACTCTTTACATGTAGAATTTGAGCCACTTACATCGCACGAATCCACTTCGGAATAAGTTAGTGCTACACCCAGTGCTTCTTTTTCAGTTTTTGAAACCCAACCCGGACTATCTTCGATTGAGTACGGTGGGTTCTTCAGTAAGAGAATGAGATCTTCTACAATAGAATTTCTAGTTGTGTTAAAGGTTCCGCCACCATTCTTTCTGGTTGGGGCCATTTTTGTTAAAGCGTCTATTAAACAATCCCAATCGTCTCGTCTTTCTATAATCCACTGCTTTTCTTTATCTGTCAGCTTTTGCCAAGTCTCGAATTCGTACAACATTTCATTGCGGCTAAGGCCAAAATGAGACATGGCTCCTACAGAAATAAGAGATACGACAACGCTTTTGTTAATCTTGTGAGAGGCATTCACAAGAAATTCGTACCAAGACCAATCTGCTATTAGTTTAGACAAATCTTCTTCAGAATCTTTGATTACTTGCAATAATTTGCTGACCTGTTTTTCTCCAACGGATTTTATGTCATTGAATCCAAAATTTATAACTTTATTTCTAATACTAAACTTGCAGTCCATATTAGTCATAGAAGGCGGGGAAACTTGAATGCCACATATTTTAGCATCCTTAACAAGCTCTCTTATTTCAGATTGAGGGTCTTGTTTTCCATTGGCATAAAATAGGTAATTGCAGTAAAAATTGATTGGAAAATGAGCCTTGGCGTATGCAGACCAGTACGCACACACGGCGTAAGAAACAGCATGGCTTTTGTTAAAAGCGTACCGGTTTGATTTTTCAATCCAACCAAAAATTTCTTCAGCAACATCTCTGGAAACTATTCCAGTTTTATCCGCTCCATCCAGAAAAGAATCTTTTACTTCTGACATCAAACCAGCTTGTTTTTTGCCGATAGCTTTTCTAAGATCGTCGCCTTGCTGTAGATTAAAGCCCGCTATCACTTGGGCTATTTGCATACTTTGCTCTTGATAAACCAAAACTCCTTGAGTGGTTTTCAATATAGGCTCTAGAGAATCATGAAGATAGGATATGGCTTCTGATCCATTTTTCCTATCTACATAATGCTGTGTCATGGATTTTCCATCGATGATAGCCTTCAAGCATCCGGGTCTAATTAAAGCTATAAGAGCCGCCAATTCTTCAATATTTACTGGCCGGATTCTTTTCGCCCAAGATTTTCCCAAATTGCTTTCTAGTTGAAATACTCCTTTTGTTTGTCCAGAGCAGATCAAACCCCAAGTTTTTTCACAGTCATACTTAGCCTTTTTGATGTCGAAATTTATAGACGGCAGTCCTGTTTGGGATATAGTCTCTTTAGAATCTTCATCTAGAACCTCGAAAGAACACCCACAATCAAATTCGTAATTTTTCATCCGCAAGAGCCTTCTCGAACATGACCTTTGGAGCAAAGTGTCTGTATAGTTTAAGAAACTTTATGAGAACTGACGCTGTATCCTTCACGTCTTGCAAAGCGTCGTGAGCATTATCTTTAGGGATTCCCATCCAGTCCCTAATAGAATCCATACTAACGCTTCGTATATCAGGATTGTTTTCAGTCCACATAAAAACATTGTTCATTAAATCCATGCTGTGGATAGCATGAAATACCCCCTGTTGATTTCTCTTTTTGTCCAATGGCCCGTATTCTTGACATAAACGCTTTACGATGATCATGTCAAAATTGTTTATATTGTGACCAGCGGGAATTGGAGCCGTCCAAGACCCCTTTTTGTAGTTAAACTTTTCTACAAACTTAGTGAATCTTTCCCAAACAGTTTTTAAATGCGGGGCCTTCGCTAATTCTGCTTTGGTTTTGCCATTAACTGCTAGGGCTTCATCTTCCAATGGGTCTACCCCAGAAGCAATAGCTTTTTCATCATCTAGGGGTTTAATGAGAGATTCGAAATATCCGCTGGGCTGTACTGTTAGCTTGCGACCGTGTATCATAACGGCTGCTATTTGTATAGGCTGTGTTGTGTGTGGATTTCTACTTCCAGTTTCAAAATCAAAAACGCAAATATCATTGTAATTCATCGTTAGAATCCTTCGTGTCTTCAACTACTAAAGCGTCCATTTTGCTATTGAAATCTTCAAAGATGATATCTCCATGCTTGATCGGCTGGCGAGAAAATTCTTTGTCATAAACTCCCTCTCCTATTAAGGAGGCGGCACAAGCAACACCATACCCAGTACAACGCTGCATGGCGGAAAAATTTTGATCAGGAGGTACTAGCATCTCCTGAATTTTTTCATCTATTGCTATATATATTAGAACACAATCCTCTTCACTTTTCATGGTGCAATTTTTTATAAAAATATTTTTCAATGTTTCTCTATCAAGGTCGCATTTATCAATAAGTAATTTTATAGTCCTGAAATGTCCCGGCCATCTAAGAGTTTTGTAAGCTACGTTAGAGGCTCCTGAATCTTTCAGACTATTAAGGCTGTGCGATAGCCCGCCACTAGTATAAAAAGCTTCCAGCATGCCTAGGCTTTGGGTTGAAACCACTTGGTGTCCATCCAAAGCGTTGACACTGGTGAGGACTCCTTGGTCTAACACAGTTGTTGGCTCTGTGTATTCATTAATAAGTCCGTCTACAGACCAACTACACAAATAATTGAAGTGGTCTTCTTTGTCAGCGTGTTTGGGTAGACCGCCTACCATCATCAGGACTCGCTCTGGGTTCTTTTCTTCTTCTGATGCTATCTGTTTGTACAAGTTTTCAGTTATGATATTTACCAATCCCGGCGCAAGACCCAAGTCAGTCATTATGGGTTTACTACCCCTCTTCTTGGCAAACTCATTTATCCTTTGGCTTGTCTCCTCGTTGCCTCCCAAATCGCAATATCTAACTCCATTCTTAATACAGTAGTTTGCAATAATTTCATTTTGATGATATGGTAGAGCAGATATAACAACGTCAGGATACGGTCTAACAATTGCTCTGGTGATGTCTTTAAGCAAATGTGTGGTTGGTGACTGGTCTAAAATACTCGAACACTTTTTTAAAGCCTCTTCGGATTGGTCTACTAGATCTATTTCATAGCCTAGTTTCTCCATCGCCCAAGCTGTGGGTTGGCCCATTCTTCCAGCCCCAAAGATCATAGCTCTCATTGTACAGCCCTCCCTTTAAGCTGTTCCCAATCTTTTTCTGGTCTTACCGTTAAGTTGGTATTCCAAGCCCCTACCATAGTATTGGGCGGCACACCAATGCTTATTGCGTGTTGTATTAAAGCGTTGAGATCTTTTGGAAAACAACTTCCTCCGAATCCCAGACTGCCATCTGGGCCGGGAACCGACCAATGAGAATTCCCCAGCCGGTTGTCGTATATAGCATATTCGACCACCTTGTCGTAGTCAACCCCGTCTGCCTCACACATCGACGAGATTTCGTTGGCTAGAGAAACTTTCACAGATAAGAAGCAGTTGGTAAGATATTTCACGTATTCCGCTATAGTTGAATCTGTCTTCACAATGGAAGCTTTGGGGAAAACGTTTGCGTAAAACCATTTTAATCTAGTTGTCGCTGGTCTGGGTCCACCTAGAATAACACGGGTGGTATTGCGAAAGTCTTCAGTTGCATTTCTTTCCAAAAGAAACTCAGGATTAAAGACCACTTGGGAGTTAACACACTGTTCGTTGATTTTTTTGGTGGTCCCCGGAGGCACTGTAGACTTGATGACAATGATATTTTGTCTTCCAGTTCTGCAAGCCTCTAAACAAACAGCCTCAACAATTGATGTGTCGCATGATCCGTCTGGCTTCATTGGTGTTGGAACACAAACAAAAACCACATCGCAAGAGTATGATAGATCGGATATTCCTTTGTGTGTTGAAAGATCTTTATGAGCTTTATCGTAAGTATACACTTTGTTGTAACACGAGAACACTTCTCTTAAGGCTGTCCCAACAAAGCCTTGCCCTATTATCCCTACGTTTCTTATTTTCATAGTTTTGTAATGGCCTCATAGATGAAGTTCTTTGCCGACTCCGCATCCTCAAAAGAAAATGTCAGCGGTGGTCTTAGTCTAATTGAACGATTGCCAGACTTAAGAGCAAGCATGTTCTCTTGTAGAAGTGACATCATCCCGTCTCGCGTTTGCTCATCCGGCAAGTCAAACGCAATCATAAGACCTCTACCACGAACATTGTCTATTACTGGAAGTTTTCTCAATTGTCTAAGAAGATCTTGACCGACTTGCGATGCGTTTTGTACTAAATCTCGCTGTTGAATAGCATCTATTATGTGTCTCGATCTAACCATGTCCACAATATTGCCACCCCAAGTAGAATTAATACGACCGGAAGTAGTAAAAACATTGCTCTCTACCTCGTCTATTCTGTTTGTGGAACATACTCCGCAAACTTGAGTCTTCTTGCCGAAGCACATCATGTCTGGTACAACGTCGAAATGTTCATAAGCCCACATCTTTCCAGTCAGCCCCATGCCTGTTTGCACTTCGTCAAATATGAGAAGGCTATCGTGTTCATCTGCTATGCGTCTTAAATTTTTGAAAAACTCTTGCGGGAAGTGGTTGTCTCCACCTTCTCCTTGGATGGGTTCCACGATAATGGCAGCAACCTCATCATGTATCCGAGCTTCAATATCTTCGCAGTCAGGCTCTACGGTAGTCCATCTGAACTTGGGAAAAAGCGCGGTTTTTTCGGGAGTAGTGTTAGTGAGAGAAAGGGTATATCCTGTTCGCCCGTGAAATGCGTTCTTGAGATGGAAGATGTCTAGATTGTTGATATCAACAATGTGGCTATAACCCAGTTTTTGAGCCTTCCAATCAAATGCAGCTTTTAGAGCGTTCTCTACTGCTAAAGCCCCGCCATCAATAAAAAAATAATGTTCAAAATCAGGAGTGATGGACGTAAAGCTTTCAACAAACCTTGCGTATTCTTCTGAGTACATATCGCTGTTAGCAATCTTTGTCATGCCAGCGCGACCCATCTCCTTTTGCGCGGATATCATAGCGGGGTCTTTCCAACCCAACGCTTGACTGGCAAATTGAGAGTAGCAATCCAAGTATCTATTGCCTGTATCTGCATCTACAATCCAACTACCCATACTCTTTGCTGTGTCTACTACAACATGAAATCCGTCAACGAGGATGTATTTTTTTAATGTGCTTATAGCCTCAGAGTTAGACATTTGATGGCTCCTCCAGACTTCATAAACTCTGACATATCACAAGTAAAAGTTTCCCTGCCAGAAAAAGACAGTGAGAACATGTCTGATGGGCTGAGAATCTTATTGTTTACCTCTATACTATTGCAGAGAAAGTCTTTAGCTTGGTCTTCGTGTATGTTCAATACGTCAAGCTCTCCGGTATCATTACCAATATCAACCAGTTTTCTTAACATGATTTCTTGGCTTCTTTGAGAAAAAGCCTCTCTGTAATATACAATTCTGTTTTTTATGGGGAGGAAGCATGTGTCTAAATGGTAGAATCTTGGATCAACTAATTCGCATGATATAACTTCTACGCCAAGAGCTTTAGATATAATAGAATGGCATGCAAGATCGGTTCTAAAACCGTATCCCATAAACAGGGTGTCTTCAAAAAATAGGGCATCCCCCTCTCCTTCAAAGCAGATAGAGTCTGGCAATTCTACTACCCTGTAGCCATTTTTAAGAAACCAATCTTTAAAAAAGGCTTTCTCGCCCCTGCGTTCGCCGTGTTTGAAGTTTGAGAGAATAATTGTGTTGCCATGTACCAATCCAGCATTAGCCGTAAAGACCATGTCTGGATATCCATACATAGGTTTAATATATTTTAAATTTGCTCCTATCAAAGTTAGACTAGAGCACATCTTCTCCCATTGCCTAGAAGCTAAGCTGGGATCAACATCGTTTCCGATGTCCATCCAAGGGTTTATTTCGTAGTCTATGTTAAAATATGCAGGATTGCATACCAACAAATCGGTCATTAGCTACCGGTCTTCATGCCTTGTGGAAAGTTTAGAGAGTCGCCGTGATTGACAGTCCAAGCTACTTCATGTGTAACAGATCTGAAGGTTCGGGCTGCGCTAGGTTGTCCGTTTCCAGACTTCTTCACTCCTCCGAATCCCAGATGGCTCTCA
>MDTE01042092.1_pt1 | contig 25577 bp, 22 predicted proteins | sample 811231 | NCBI WGS metagenome assembly MDTE01 (sample SAMN05326651, study PRJNA326480) | marine metagenome | isolation source: seawater | place: Indian Ocean: Red Sea | collected 2010
GCACTCGTCAAACTCGGCCGCAGTGCAATTACTCAGATACCCCATGCATTACTCGGGACGGCCGTACTGATTCTCGCGCTAAGCGGTACCAATGAATTGTTACTCCTCATAATCGGCGCAATCATCGGTCTCCTCATGACGACCGGTCGATGGGTCGGCATAACAGCAGTACTCACCTCTCTAGCAACCGCAACACAATCTATATATCTATCCGCACAAACCGTCACCTCTGACGCAGTGCCTTTCACACTGACCAGACTGACACTCTTCTTCGCCAAAGTCGGATCGATTCTTTTCGGCAGCGGATACGTCCTAGTTGCTTTTTTGAGAGCAGACCTCACGGAACGTTGGGGCTGGCTAACTGACCAGCAGCTCATCGATGCGGTCACAATAGGCCAGATCACACCAGGACCAGTCTTCACCACCGCGACCTTCATCGGCTATTTACTCGGCGGATGGAGCGGTGCCGTGCTGGCCACTATTGCGATTTTTCTTCCGGGGTTTATCTTCGTTGCAATCAGTCAACCACTAATTCCAATACTTCGAAATTCACGACCCCTAAGCGGAGTCCTTGATGGCATCGTAATCGCATCATTCGGCTTGATGGGAGCCGTCACCTGGCAACTAGCACAAGCATCGTTCATCGACATCCAAACCACAATAATCGGACTGGTCACGCTCGGCATCCTCATGACCTGGAAACCAAACTCAACCTGGCTTATCCTCGCTGGCGCCACCACTGGTTGGTTACTACGGAGCGTTTAAATCCACGTCACTCATTCTAATAGGCCGGTGCAACAACTTCGACTTCTGCAACGGACCAATAAAAATCTTGCTCACTGGCCATCTGTCGCAACCGAAGGTATCTCGCCGTTTGCCCCTTTAGATCAAACGCCAACGGCATCGTCTCTGGATCCTGAAAAGACGCGCGTAGCGCCTCTACATCAGTCGGTCCACCGCGAAGTAGCTCCCAGGATTGACCGTCAATTGATAATTCGACTCCGAACAGTCGTGGAAAGTCTGACCGGTAGCGGCCCAGCCGTATGATCAGACCGCCCAACGGCTGGGGAGTACCAAGATCAAGCACTAATTGCTGCCCCATATCCTGGACCCCACTAAACCACCGCGTACGAAGGTCACGGTCAGTAGCAAAATGCACGAGATGGTTATTGGTATTCGCTGTCACGGCGCTCAATGAAATCGACGGACCCTCAAATACCAGGGGTGGCACTACATCAGGAATATCTCGATACTCATACAGCGATTCGGTGCCTGTCTCAGCCACAAGGCGCAACAGGCCTGAGCTCGCAACAAGACTCTCGTAGTGAGGAGCTTCAGGATTCGTGCGGTCAATTCGAATGTGCCGAACACCACGTGCGCCAAGTTCGTGGAGTAACTCCTCTCTACTGTGGCCGAGACCATACGCCAACGCACTATAGTGCGGAGCGGTATAACCACTGTGACCATTAACAACCGGCTGGTGATGAGTCGCTGAGCGTAACATCGCAGCAACATCATCATCACGCCAGCCCAATGGAAGTTCTAATACAGGACCAGAAGCACGTTCATTAAGAATCTCGGATTGAACCGGAGCCGGAACAGTTGGAATTACGGCCCACCCATCAAGCAGAATAAATATGGTAACTATGCTGCAAATAAAACTACGACCTTGGCCATCCTGGCGAACAACGCGCGCGTATGAAATCGAAACTGCCGCGGACAAACAAACAAGCACCAGCATCCAGAAACGAGCAGGTACTCTCAGTCCATCAAAACCCGGCACTTGCATAAGTCCAAGATACGGCGAGTAATTCATGATAGTCGTACCCGCGGCAGATGGATAAGGCCCCATAGCCAGTAATGTCAGGACAAATCCTACAAAAAGATAAAAAGCAAGCGGCGACCGCCGACGATAGGCCTCTACTCCGACCGGGCTAACAAGAAATGCCACCGTGACTGCAACTAGGGTGAATGGTAACCACTGAGCGACACTAGTCACTCCAAGAGTTACCCCGAACACCGAGACCTGCCAAGGACCGGTAACGAAGTAGTAACCTAAGCCAACTGTCGTCGTAAATGCAAGCGAGGTCATCACGACGCTGATAGCACGTAACGTGCCAGGCACCACTGCAGACGACCGCCACGAAATCCGACATAACGCGATAACAATCAGCGCAACAACAGTTACACCGGGAAACAACTGGCCTTCCGGTTGCCGGAACCAGTCAAATGGTCCCCACAACAATAAATGAGGTGCTCCGCTCAATAATCCAGTTAGATCAGCGCTATAACTTTCTACTTCCATCGCCGTACGGTGTAGCCCAAGTGAATCATGAACCGACTGATACCGCAGTAAGAACGGAAGAGAGGTAAACGTCGCAAGTCCACCGGTAATTCCGATGATGCCAACGCTCTTCCACCAGTATTGTGTTGGGCTAAACCAAAACGCCCAGAGCGCAACAAGAACAGGCAGAAAGGCTAGAAAATATCCATTCGAAAGCCCCTGCATCGCCGTGGCGACACCGAACAATAAAAGTGCCTGACAGGACTGAACCCGCAAGTATTGGTGCAATCCCAGTAATGCGAGCGGCATCCAAAACGATGCTAGTACCTGTAAATGCGCTAACTGGTCCATGCGATACGGCGCAAATGCAAACGCGAGACCAGCCAACCAAGCCGCATCTCTCCGGCCGGTCAATTCTCTGCCAAGCAGATAGGCCGCCCATCCCGACAGGGGAAAGGTCAACAAAAATGTCACGTTATAGGCAACAACCGGGCTACTTGAAATCCAGTAAAACGGTGCAAAAATTGGAATCAAACCAACCAAATGCTCTGAATACGCCATGATATTTGGCGTTGGGTAAAAAGCAGGTGCGTGCCACCACTGTTGAGTCAAGGGAAGCGCCTGCGTGTTCCACCACAAAATCCATGCATTCAACACCGGATCGGCTGGATCACTTGGAAAACGAACTGACAGTGATCGCACCAACGGAAAGGCGAGTACAACGGTGACAGCAAGATAGGACAGAAACGCCGTACCGGCAGCGTTACGACGCATCCATGAGTGAACCAACTCAGGCAAATCGAATCGGATTATAGTCTGCCTGCAGACACTAAGTCCGTCAACGTCGCTTCAAAATAGGAAACCTTGCTGGAACCTCCAGCGCTATTTTGATAGGTTCCCTAATCGTTTTTGACAGTTTTCTCAATTGCCATTCAATATCTGACTGGAAAACTCATCGGCATCATTGCAGACACGAAGCATTTCCTGCGAGTCAGCGACGAAACGACTAGGGGGGCGTGGACATTCTCATACGATTTCATGATCGAACAACTAGAGTTGACCGAACCATACCTAGTGTGGTCCCGCCGAACACTAAACAAGTCTTTTCAAAGGCGTGTGATACGGTCATGGTTGGATGCCCAGCCGTTCTTGAAGCTTACGACTATATCGAATTACCATCTGACTAACTTTCAAAAACATCAACTCATAACTTGTGGCAAAAACACTGTATCTCAGAACGACGTCGCTACACCTTCGAGTAATTCAACTTATTACTCTGTTGTGGGTATTTACATTCTCGCTGAATGTATTTGCCCAAGGCGAAGGCCCCATTGCTCCGGGTGCCGCCCTCGAACGCATTGCTACGGGCTACACGTTTCTAGAGGGACCAAGCGCAGATAGCTATGGCAACATTTACTTTACGGATATTCCTAGTAAACGCATATTACGCTGGACGCCTCGCAACGGTGTCACCACGTATCGAGAAAATACAAATCAAGCTAATGGGTTGAGCTTTGATATCGATGGCCGCCTAATCGTCTGTGAAATGCAAACCCGCCGAATAACTGCAATCGACTTAGACGGCACAAGGACATCCATTGCTGCGGGTTTTCAAGGGCGACGGTTTAATAGTCCGAATGATGTGTGGATAGACCCTGGCGGTGGTATTTACTTCACCGACCCTCGCTACGGAGCCACAGATGACATTGAACTCGACGGCAATCACGTGTTCTACATCACCCCAATAACCAACGAAGTCCTGCAAGTCACTACAAATTTGATACGTCCAAATGGACTAGTCGGAACTCTTGACGGACGTCGTCTCTACGTTGCTGACCATGGTGGTGGACAAACATTCATGTATGACATACAGCCGGACGGACGGCTAAATAATCAACAAGTCTTCGTGCCACAAGGCGCAGATGGAATCACTCTCGACTCTAAAGGTAATGTTTACCTGACGGGAGACGACGTGACGATCTACAATCCCAGTGGTATCCTGGTTGATTCGATTGCTGTTCCAGAACCACCAGCGAACCTAGCGTTCGGTGGAATTGAAGGCAAAACGCTGTTTATCACCGCACGTTCGTCCTTATATTCCGTCAAAATGACGGTAACAGGGCAATGAAAGCACCTGGGCGGTGCGTACACTGTCGTACCCACCCGGTAGTGGACAGGTGGAGGCCATTTTGCAGTAAGCGGTGTAAGCTTCTTGACCTGGGCAACTGGGTGGATGAAAAGTATCGGGTCCCTGATGAGAACATAGATACGAAAGTCGTTACAGATAAACCAATAACAGACACAGCGGATGAAACAGATCCCTTATAGAGGCGATAGTTGAGCATGAGCGAAACGTTGACCATCACCGATAATCGAACTGGAAAACAGTACGAAATCCCCATTACAGATGGCACGATTCGTGCCATCGATCTCAGACAGATCAAAGTCGACCCTGAAGAATTCGGAATGATGTCCTACGACCCGGCATTCCTAAATACTGCTAGCTGCCAGAGCAGTGTGACATTCATCGATGGGGACAAGGGCATCCTAAGGTACCGGGGCTACCCAATTGAAGAGTTAGCCGAAAGAAGCAACTTCGTCGAAACAGCATATCTGCTGATTAACGGTGAACTGCCAACCCAATCCGAACTCAACTCATGGACTGACGAACTCAACCAACACACGATACTTCATGAAAACATAAAAAAATTCATGGAAGGGTTTCGGTACGATGCACATCCGATGGGAATATTCCTGAGTACAGTTGGGGCATTATCAACATTTTTCCCTGACGCAAAACAGGTACTTGATACTCAGTCTCGACATGCTCAGATTGCCAGATTGGTGGCCAAAGTGCCTAGCATTGCGGCGTATGCACATCGGCATAGCATTGGCCGTCCGTATGTCTATCCAGATCCGGAGCTTAGCTTCATCGGAAATTTCATGAGCATGTTGTATCGAGGCGTTGAACCCCATTACCAGCCACATCCAGTCCTGGAACGGGCACTTGATATTCTTTTTATCCTTCACGCAGATCATGAACAAAACTGCAGTACGAGTGCGATGCGAGGTATTGGCAGTTCGCAAGCAGACCCATTTTCGTCACTTGCTGGCGCTGCTGCAGCACTGTACGGACCGCTTCATGGCGGCGCAAACGAAGCTGTTTTGCGCATGCTCAGAGAAATCCAATCAGTAGATCGAATTCCGGATTTCATCAAATCAGTCAAGAATGGCGAAGGACGTCTAATGGGCTTCGGCCACCGTGTTTACAAATCGTACGATCCAAGAGCAAAAGTAATTAAGGAAACGGCCTACCAGGTCTTCGATGTAACAGGGCGAAATCCATTACTGGATGTTGCGCTAGAGCTTGAACGGATTGCCCTCCAAGACGACTATTTCGTGAGCCGTCGCCTCTACCCAAATGTCGACTTCTACTCTGGCTTAATCTATGAAGCGATGGGTTTTAAGGCGGGAATGTTCCCCGTACTCTTTGCGATCGGTCGAACAGCTGGGGGGGTTGCTCAGTGGCAAGAGATGTTGCTGGATCGAGAACAAAAAATCGCTCGCCCACGACAAATATACATAGGTGAAGCCCAAAGAGAATTTGTAGAAATTGGCTCGCGTTAGTTATCTGTTTCGCCCCGAATGTAACGAACGATCATTGTCGTAATAAAACTTGTTTATCTTGACCGTCTCATTCCAGAGACTCTCAGATAATTTACACTCAGGTTCAGGTAGACATCGCATAGGAGTGAAGTCACCTTAGACGAACTCGCCAGGCAAGTAATCCCCCAGCCACCGCCAGCATAAGCCAAACAATCGGTTCTGGTGGAACGCCACCAGCAAGCTCAGCCATAAAAAAACCACTCACGCCGATAAACACGACGGCCAACACCAGTGGAACCCAACTCCGGCGTCTCGATTGCGTCCGATCTTCGTCCAGAACGGCAGGTTCGACTTGCCTCTTATTGGTTGCATGGCCGCAGCGATAACAGACCAATGCTTTGTCGTCAATTTCAGAACTACAGTTTCTGCAAATCATTACTTTCAAGATAGCCGTATCCAGACAAGACACCTGGAATTTGAGTCACTAACTTAAGGTTCAGCTTCAATGATGGCAAGCAAGAGTTCTTGAGCACGCTCATAACTCGGCGCAATCTCAAGTGCTGACATAACCTCGTTTTTTGCCGCATCAAAGTTTTTAGACAATAAATGACTTTCCGCCAGATCAGTATGCGCCGCAACTCTATCAACCGGACCCAAAGCAAGCGCAACCGTTAGTTCGCGCGTCGCCAAAGCCGCACGACCATCCCTCAAAGCCATTCGACCGAGAACCTGGTGAGCAACTGGATCGAATGGATCAATCTCGATTAAACGTTCGTAAGCTTTACTGAGACGAAACTGATCGTTCGTTTCTTCGGCTAATGCGGCATATAACCTGACGGCCTCAATAGAAGTCTCGTCAAATTCGAGAAGCATTTCTAGCTCTCTAAGTGCTCGAGCTCTATCACCTTCGTCTTGGGCAATACGAGCCAACAGTCCCCTCGGACTATCGAAACCAGTTGCCATCGGAACCAGAGCAGCTGCACGCTCTAGCGCTTCTCTCGCCTCTTCATTTTCTCCCGCTTCCAATGCGGCTCGTCCAAGCGCGGCCTGCACATGAAAGTTCCCTCCGTGTGATACCGACAAAGACCGAAGGACCTCCAGTCTCTCAGGCCCCTCTGAAGGAATTTCTTCTTCGGGAGTTTCCAGCGCAAGACGTAAGTCCCCGAACTCTTCCGCTACCGCTTTGTCAAAACTAGCCTGGAGAGACTCGTAATCAAGTCCAACAAGGGCCAACGCCTCGTCTGTTTCAAGCCCCTCACCATACGCCGTAAGAATCTCTTGCATCGCCGGCATGCCATGTGTCTCTATTAAATGTTCAACGAGTATTGATGCCTGAAAATAGGTCAAAGAGATCATTTCTGGACGAGCAAATCCACTATTTAGATCCTGTATCGACAACACGGCGTCTTCATTAAGTGCAACTGCAAAGTCAACAACAGCATCACGTCCCCACGCAACATGCTTTCTCTTCTCCTCGTAAGTCGAGATACCTTCACTTAGCCAACGGGGTAAACGCTGGTTTGACATTTGGAGCGTCACCACATGCGCCATCTCATGCCACAACGTCGACAACCAATTAAAATCCCCCGGGGGACGTGCGCGAGGTGAGTCCAAAGTCACGACATTGCCAAAACAGGCCCCAAGCGCACCGAGCATCCCCGGCAAGCCGAGCGTCCGAACAGCAAAATCATCATGCCTAGGAAAAACTTCAACTAAGATCGGCGCCTGCACCGTTGTTCCATAACGTACGGTCAACTCATCGAGTGCTTCTTGAGCAGTTTCGAGTACGTATTCTTTTAAGGCAGGAACTTCATCAGGATGAATTCGTACGATCAAATCACCCTGCTCAAACGTCTCGAACTCACTCAACTGATCCATCATTTGCAACAAGTTGTAAGTAACAATGTCGAAGGGATCATCTTCAAATGATTTATCTAGAGCTTCACGGGCTCCCACCTCATCACCAGTACGCAATAAATGCATACCGAGATCAGCGTACGCACGCGTATTGTCTGGATTAAGTTCTAGAGCGCTTCTTACAAGCACCACCGCTTCAGGAAATCGGTAAGCACGCGCGGCACGGCTACCAACAATTCGATAAATCTCACCATACACGGGATTAACCGCGTGCGCCCGTGAAACTTCGGCTTCGTAATCCTCGGTACGGTCCTCCAAATAGGCAATGGCCGCGAGTAACGAACGCGCCTCCAAATTTCTGGGATTGATTGCCAGCGCTTTCGCAATGGCTACTCCAGCTGCATCGCGATTACTGTCATCTAGAGATAACTCGGCAACGAACAAATGCGCGCTTACGAAATTGGGGTCTATTTCAATTGCTCGGTCGACAGAACTTCGCGCAACCATTGGATTTTCAGATGCCATTACTTGAGCAACACCAAGATGAGCAGGCGACCATTGGTCATCAAGGGCTAACGCAGCCTGAAAGGAAGCTAGCGCATCCGGATGATTATATTTCTCAAGAAACAGCTCTCCCCATGAGGTCTGTATGGCTGGGTTATCCGGGTCACCTTGTGCCGCCGCACGAAAAAGACGATTAGCCTCCCGAAAACTTCCAACAGCTCGCGCCGCAAGCGCGCCCCGGTATTGCTCAAGGGGATCAACCGAGCGTAAACCATTAATCAGTACTGCATCGAAAAATACGCGTGACTCTTGAACTCGGCCTTGAAGCTGCAATAGTAACCCCAGTTCGAGACCGGCAGCAGTTTCCTGTGCCTCGCTGACAATGGGGCTCAATAGTGATTCAGCTTGAGCATAATCACCACGCTCAATCAATAAACGTGCGCGAAATGCCACTACTTCTGGCATATCAGGATCAAAACGCTCAGCTAACGTTTCAACTTCATCACGATTGCCATGAGCAAATGCACGTGCGGCACTTTCAACGAAGGCGTCACTATCAGTCGGTCTAGCGGGTGTCTGTGCTCCTAATGACTTTGACACAGACACGAAAAGCAATACTGAGACCAAGACTCGAAAACCGCCTGAACTTTGGCAGTACAACATTTGGAAACGTTTCACCTCGCGATTATAATCCCTCGTCTTCGCTATCTCGTACGCCAGAAGAAAGTCTTTAAGTTCCCGCTAAAAAAGTAGCCATCAGCAAGCCTATAATTGCCTCGACAAACCGGAAGACGCTCCAGCAAAGACCTCCGAAACTAAGTCTTTTCTATGCAAATAACAAAAACCTTGGCCGCCGGCATGCCCGTCGTAGTGTTCTATATCTCGGGGCATGGATTTGGGCATGCTTCTCGACAAATCGAAATCATTCGTAAACTGCAACGATTACGTAATGACCTACACATCATTATCAAAACACCAACCCCTCGATGGTTTTTTGATATTGCCCGTCTCGCCAACTACAGTTTCAAAACCGTGGAAACAGATACTGGCGTCGTCCAACCAAACAGTTTGCAAGTCGATGTTGTTCAGTCAATTAGAAAATGCGACTCATTTCACCGCACCCTTGAACAACGGGCCGCCAGTGAGGCAGCCGAACTCAAAGGGCTAAATGTCCGTCTTATCGTTGGCGACATCCCTCCACTCGCCTTTCGAGTCGGCACAAAAGCTTCGATCCCAACGGTTGCTATCAGTAATTTTACCTGGGACTGGATCTACAGCAACTACGCTGACACAACCGCCTGCGCTCCAGAATTAGTCAACACCTTAAGTAACGCCTACTCTTCCGCAACTATGGCATGGCGTTTTCCACTTCATGCAGGTTTTCATTCCTGCCGACATGTTGTTGACGTCCCTCTCGTTGCAAGACGTTCGACAAAAGACCCTCGCAAACTTCGAGAATATTTTAAGTTGCCGCACGATTCGCAGATAGCTCTCTTTTCTTTTGGCCGATACGGCGTCCCCAATATCGATTGGAACTGTGTACGAGAAATCTCAAATTATCACTTTGTATTTACTTCTGGAGACCGGTTAGATCTACTCCCAAATGCCCAAACGTTCACGACTCTTGATGAGGCTGCTCTTTCAATAAACGACCTTGACTATGCAGACGTAATGGCCGCTGTTGATGTCGTCATCACAAAACCAGGCTTTGGCATGATTGCCGAGTGCGCAGCAAACGACACCGCTATGTTGTATACCGACCGGCATGATTTTCCTGAGGATGCGATCCTAATAGCCGGAATGCCCACAATGATTCGAGCTGCTCGCATAAGCAATGCAGACCTATTGACGGGAAATTGGCGGTCGCATCTTGATAGCCTCTTAACTGCCAAACGCCCTGAGTCTCCCTGTCAAGTAAATGGCGCAGAAGTCATTGGTGAAAGACTGGCTAAATTGATCGGCTAGGAAATTCAGACACTATTTCATGCAGGTAATCAGCGTCCAAATCGGAACCACGCCAACCTTTTCAACGGTCAACGGCTGCAAATGAGCTTGTGCGAGAAAGGCGGACAGATCGACGTCGGATTTAAAACCGGCGTGGACGGTTAATGGAGAAACAAGCCTCTCCATCCATGCTACTAACCGGTTACTACTCAAAAAGTGGTTCAAGATCACAAAACAGCCACCAGGCCGACAAACACGGTGCATTTCTGCTGCGACAGCGACCGGGTCCGGTACGACATTAATTACGTAAGGCGCATAAACAAGGTCAAAAGAATTATCTGGGAAATCAAGCCGCGCCGCATCCATCTGCAACAATCGAACATTGCGGACGTCACGAGCGGCAAGCCTCTGCTCAGCCTTCTCAAGCATTTCCTCAGCCACATCGACACCGGTAACTGAAACAAAACGAGGATACAGTGCGGCATTAATACCCGTGCCGACACCGACCTCAAGAACTTCATCTCCAGGTCGAAGACGAAGTTTTTTGATCGCCGCAAGCCGCCCAGCATGTAAAGCGGGGCCATATGTCCAATCATAGACAGAAGCGATGTTGTCATACGAAGAGGTTTCAACCGCTGCGACAGATAAAGCTCTTGTGGAAGGATCGGTAGTTACATATTCTCGAGTCGACTTCCGGGCAAACATTAACCGACTATAACTTTTCAGCCGTAGCCTCGCAAGATACCCGTTTTATTACTCGTCTTATCGATCTCGTATGATCGGGAGTCGTTCCACAGCAACCGCCAATAAGCCTTATGCCAAGATTCGCAAATCTACGAGCGTACGAGGCGATGAACTCCGGGGAAGACAAATACAAAGTGCGACCGTCAACCTGTCGTGGATGACCTGCATTAGGTTGCGCTGCAAAAGGAACCGTCGAAACTGCACAAAACTGCTCAGCCACAACCAACATCGCAGGAGGGCCGTCACCGCAATTGACTCCGATAACGTCAGAGCCTTCATCCACTAACGATTTCACTACAACTTCAGGTGTTGCACCGTCGTCTGTACAACCCGCGGTATCAGTCGTTATTTGCGCTACAACAGGAATAGTTGTTGCCAAACGGACTGCCTGCACCGCTAAGCGAAGTTCTGACAACGAACTAAATGTTTCAAGCATCAAAACATCGATGCTTCCTGGCTCAATCAATGCCTCAGCTTGCTCACGAAATACTTCTATCGCACGGTCTTCTTCGATTTTTCCCTCCGGGGGATTCGGCGAACCAATAGGTCCCATCGCACCAGCTACAAAAACGCCCTCCCCAGCTGCAGTCCGCGCAAGTTTTACACCGGCAGCATTTAAATTGGCAACCTCATTCTGGAGGCCAAAATTGCCAAGCTTTATTCTGTTGGCCCCAAACGTATTCGATTCGATGATGTCGGCACCCGCATCAACATAGGCAGAATGAATCTCAAAAACCAACTTTGGATTAGATAAATTCAATTCTTCAAACGCACGGTTCAAAAACGCCCCTCGCTCGTACAACATCGTTCCCATCGCACCGTCAACAACCAGAACTCCGCCCCGAACATCCTCGCGAAAAGAACGACATGAAAAAGGCATAAAGTCTTTAATATTAACATCTTGTGGGTAATTAGTCATTGACGGACTCGCCTGAGAACAGTATAGTCAATGGTGGTCGTGCCACCCGAAGCCCAATTCCTGTCGACCGCGCAACTTCTCGTTACTACCCTCATTGTAAAGCTCGCTGTTATCGCAGCACTTTCTACAATGCTTGTCCGATTTCATCAATTCAGACGAATCCTGTTGACTGAGCAACGAGCATGGCGAGAACGTCTCGTGTTTGCCTTTATGCTTGGCATTCCACTCGTTGGTGGAGTCGTTGCGAGACTTTTACTTAATTACAACGCTGCGGATTTCTTGTTGGCCGGACCATTTCTAGCGGGCTTGCTGGCCGGTCCATATGCTGGTGCTATCGTCGGAACACTTCTGGGAACCCCAAGTCTCATCGGCGGTGAAATCGGTGCAATGCCCTTTGCGGTCGGATGCGGTTTCGCAGGTGGAGGGATACGAGAAGTCTGTCCGAAAGAAGCGATTTGGCATCTGTCGCCACTTTTCTTCACAGACCTCCATCGTCACGCCTGGCAGGTTGTAAGTCGTTTCAGGGTGGACTGGCTGTTACTGCTTGCGGCGGCTCCCGTTGCCCTGGAGGTTATACGGCAAGGCATTGGATTTCGCTTTGGCACAAACGCCATCTTTTTCTATCAGCCTGAAAATCTATTTATGGCCGCTTTAATCGTATTGTCTACTGTTCTTAGCGTCGCCATCCCCATCAAAATTTGGAACACGGCCCGTATTGAACATCGGCTTCAAGAACAAGAAACCCTCTTGATGAAGGCACGTGTCGAAGCTCTATCTAATCAAATAAATCCGCATTTCCTATTTAATACACTTACGTCAATTTCATCTTTAATTAGATCTCAACCTGAGACCGCGCGCACTCTCATTCTAAAGTTATCAGCAATGCTGCGCCGCATGTTGCGCACCCAAGAGCACTTCGTAACATTACGTGAGGAATTGAAATCGATTGACGAATACCTCGACATCGAAGCCATTCGATTCGGACCTACGCTCGTCATAGAAAAAGAAATCGATCAAAACACCCTCGACTTGGTTCTACCGAATATGATTCTTCAACCACTAATTGAGAATTCTATTAAGCACGGCATCGAGAAAAAGGTTGGTGGTGGACGGATTGTGATCAAGAGTCGACGAGAACATAATCACGGCATTATTGAGATTACTGACAATGGTGCCGGAATGACGGACACCAATGTGAACCATACTCGTGGAATTGGCTTACGAAATGTTGATGAAAGATTACGCGTAATTTACGGTGAAAACTATTACCTCCAACTCGAGAGTACACCTGGCAAAGGTACCTGTGCACGAATTACCATTCCGGAGTTAGTTGTTGAACAACAAGCAACCGCATAATGGACCAGTACGGGTTGTCGTCGTTGACGATGAAGAACCAGCCCGAAACGAACTGTGCTTCCAACTTGAACAAATTGACGACGTCGAAATTGTTGGCGAGGCATCTGACGGCATCAAGGCCCTAGACCTTATCGAATCGCTAAAACCAGACCTAGCTCTAATTGATATTCGGATGCCGGGGTTGACAGGATTTGAAGTCGCACGAGAACTCGTTAAGAAGAAAACTGAATCACAAATAGTCTTCGTGACGGCCTATGACCATTACGCTATCGAAGCATTTGAGATTAACGCCGTTGACTACCTCCTAAAACCCGTCGAACCATTACGGTTACAGCGCACATTAGAGCGTGTACGCAAACTCCAACATCAAGGTTCACCGCATGCCACCGTCCCGAAGACCTTCACGGCAAAGGAACTTGAGCATCTTGGCGAGTTAATGGACAAACGCTACAGTCGCCCTGATCCAATTGCGGTAAAGGTGGGCGGAAAGTTAACCTTGGTGCCGTCCGAAGACATTATATTTATATCCTTAGACAACGACGTGATCGAAATAGTCACTCAGGATTTACGTGGATTTTCAAATCATCGAACGCTCGATGAACTTCAATCGAATCTAGATCCGTCAGTATTTTGGAGGGTACACCGATCGCATGTCGTAAACATCCATAAGATCAAAGAGATAATTCCTCGACTGAGTAGAAACTATGTTCTAAGAATGACAGACCGAAAGAAAACGCAAATACCGGTCAGTCGAACTCAAACAAAACGCTTGCGCGAGTATCTCAAACTATAATTACGGGAATACCATGAACGATAAACTCGACAACGGATCGCACGATGAGGTCAACCACTCTCCTGACCGACCCGAATGGATAGCCGAAGCAGTTAGTGAAACACCTGAAAAGGATACCGAAACGAAATTTGTTTCACGCCGCCCTCCCTTAGCCCGAAGAATAGGCGAAGAATTTGTTGCCTGGGTAAAAACCTTTGCCTCGGCAGCAGTCTATGCCTCACTCATCGTTACATTTGGTTTTCAAGTCGCTCGGGTTGAAGGTAAAAGCATGGAACCGACCTTACAAGACCAAGACCGTCTTATCGTCAACAAAGCCGTCTACCAATTCTTCGACGACCCTCAACCGATGGACATCGTCATGCTTTACTACCCAAGAGATCCTGACAAATCATTCGTTAAGCGAATCGTAGCAAAAGAGGGTGATACTGTACGAATCGAAAATGGACAAGTCTTTGTAAATGAGGTGCCGCTCCCTGATAGTTTTGTCCCGGCCGAATTTCGCAGTCATGAAAACCATGGCCCAGAAGTCGTCCAAGAATCCTATTACTTCGTCATGGGCGACCACCGCAACAACAGTTCAGACAGTCGTCACTGGGGACAAGTCCCAAAAAAGTACGTCATTGGAAAAGTGCAGTTGCGGTGGTGGCCACTCGCAGATGCAACTTTATTCTGATGAAGTGTAAAGCTGTTCGATCACCGAGGCCCACCGCTCAACAACGACTCGCCTCTTGAGCTTTAGAGTCGGTGTAAGCTCACCCGTGTCAATACTAAATTCCGTTGGCAAGATAGCCCATCGCTTAATCTGCTCATGGCGGGGTAGTTGTTCATTCACAGATTTGATGACATCATCGAACAATTGCACAACATGTGGCAGGTTAACAACATCCCCAAGTGAATTTTCCTCCGCACTTATATCTGGGACCCTCAGTTCAAGGGCATCGCGATCAGGCAATAGCAACGCAACAACATACGGCCTTCTGTCACCAACCAGCATCGCTTCAGAAATCAACGGAGAACGCTTAAGTGATGCTTCGATAGGATTTGGTGCAATATTTTTTCCGCCCGCAGTAATGATCAATTCTTTCTTGCGATCAGTAATTGTCAGGTAACCCTCTTGGTCAAGAAAACCGATATCGCCAGTATGGAACCACCCATCCTGAATCACTTCATCAGTCTCACTAGGCTTCCGATAGTAGCCATTCATGATGTTGGGTCCTCGGGCTAGGATTTCTCCATCATCCGCAATCCGGAGCGTTACTTGTGGAATGGCCGTCCCAACCGTTCCCAACTTCTGCCTTCCTTCCGGGTTGACAGTCAATACTGGGGCCGTTTCTGTCAATCCATATCCTTCGAGAACAGGTATGCCTATTGCAAACAAAAATTCAGCGACCTCAACTGACAGTGGGGCGCTTCCAGACACGAGAAACCGGATACGCCCGCCTAGTCGCTCACGCACCTTAGACAGCACCAAACGGTCTGCTAATGGCTCTTGAACTTTCGTAACCCATGAGACCGTACGACGAGTCAGTTGCGCTTGTGCAACAGCCGTCCCAACACCAACAGCCCAATGAAACAGTTTCTGTCTCAAAGGTGGAGCCTCAGCAACCGTCGCATAGATCTTTGCGTGCAGTTTTTCGAAAACACGCGGAACCCCAGTCATGACCGTAGGCTTTACACGCTGCAAATCACGGGCAATGGTTTCAAGAGACTCCGCAAAAGTCACGGTTAGCCCTTTGTAAAGAAAGAGCATGACCGCGGTTCGCTCAAACGCGTGACTCAAAGGTAAAAAGGACAATGCTTCGTCGGAAGAATCAAACCTTACAACGGCATCAACATCATTAATGTTGCTCATCACGTTGGCGTGACTCAACATAACTCCCTTCGGTTCACCAGTCGTACCAGAGGTATAAATAATTGTGGCCAAAGCGTCACTCGGAATATCTTTGGCTCGATCCTTGTAGATTCGCCCAATGCCATCGCCAGAAATTAATCGCTCGTGACCACGCCCCTGTACAACATCTAAGCCAAGAATTTCTTGTTCAGTGTGGTGATCATGGCCATACGCATCCATAACAACAACAGCAAGTAAATTCGGCAACTCTGCCCAAATGGAAACAACTTTCTCCGCCTGCACGTTGTCCGCCACAACCGCTACCCGCACACTTGAATCCGCCAAAATGTAACGCATTTGCGCTGGCGGCAACGTTGGATAAATGGGTACTGAAACATACCCCCCGGTTAGAACTGCAAAGTCAGCAATAACCCATTCCGGCCTAGGGTCAGATACAATCGCAACCCGATCGCCGTGCTCCACACCAAGAGTTCCAAGGCCAAGACTTAGATCCCTTACTTGGTCAAAAAACTCTTGGCTGGACAACTCTTCGATGTCATCCGGTTGACAACGTCGTAACAATTGAGACTTCGGGTAACGACCAGCAACGTGAAACGGTAGCGCTGCTAAAGTGGTCACAGATTCAGTCACGAAGACTAACCTCCTTCAAACAGACCAGAACGGCCACCCGTCTTCTTGGTCAGACGCACAGAACCAATAACCATTGTTTTATCAATAGCCTTCATCATGTCGTAAATCGTTAGTGCGGCAACTGACACAGCCGTCAAAGCCTCCATCTCAACGCCGGTCTGCCCCGACGTCTGAACGAGAGCTTCGATTTCATACCCATCTTTTTCCGCATGAAACCTGATGTCTACTTTTGTCAGCATTAGCGGGTGGCATAAAGGAATTAACCCAGCTGTTTGTTTGGCCCCCATGATTCCGGCAAGCCTTGCGGCCTGAAGCGGGTCCCCTTTAGCCACCCGGCCGGACCGAATAGCAGCGAGAGCTTCCTCTCCAATCGTAATTCGGCCACGCGCAACAGCCACGCGCTGTGTCACAGCTTTGTTACTAACATCAACCATACGAATAGTCCCATCAGCATCAATATGACTCAACCGAGCCTTCACTCGAGAACGACTTCGTCCACCCATAAATTCTCTTCAGCCTATTTTCCGCCACTATCAAATGTGGCTAAATAAAAAGACAAACTCTCGAGCGACACCGTAAGGTCAACACTCTTGAGCTTGACACCATCCGGCACACGCAACGCCCCGGGCGAAAAATTTAACACTGCTTTTATTCCAGCCTGCACAACCACTTTGACTACTTGCTGAGCCGATACCGCTGGTACGGCGATGACAGCAATCGTTATACTTTCACGGCGCGCAACCTTCGGCAATTCCCGTATGTCGTAAATCTGTACTCCACTGCGAGAAAGCTGTCCGACCTTCTCATGCAACGTGTCAAACAGCGCCACAATACGAAATCCTTCTCGTCGAAATCCAGGATAATCCGCCAATGCAAGACCGAGGTTTCCAGCTCCCATAATTGCAACCCTATGGTTACGGTCCAGCCCAAGAATGGTATGAAGTTGCCGACGTAGGTCCTTGACGACGTATCCAACACCTCTGACTCCAAAATCACCAAAATGAGCCAAATCTTTACGGATCAATGCCGCATTGAACCCAAACTCCTCAGCCAGAACCTTCGAAGATACCGTCTTGACATCTTTTTCTTCTAATTCAGTCAAGAACCGGAGGTACAGAGACAACCTGTTTGTCGTCAGCTCAGAGATCTGATCGCGCATAGGCGTTTAACGTCACGGTAAGGCCCGCGATTCTACGGTGCTGAATTGTACTGGTCAAGCCTTAACACTCCCAAACAAGCACATGCTAAGATGCGATGAAACAGCTAGGTTATCTAAATGACGCTGGACTACAAGGCATGGCTCATATTCCTCATCGCAGCATGCCTATCCAGTACATCGGCTTCCTCCCAAACAATTCGGCGATCGGCTAGTATCGAAGCCCTTGAACAACATCTTGTATTTTTTCACCGGGAAGAAGTCGTAGTTGTCACCGATGTAATTGCTGAAGGTGTGTTGACGTGGCTCGTGAATCACGACAACACCAGCCGAATTCTTGCACTTGACATTCCTCCACTACCAAGTGGCACACGGGAGCGCCTCGAAATTATTGGAACATTTTATGACGTCGGGCGTCTCGACGAAGATGATCCGAGATTATCCAACCTCCCAATTACGCAAATTTCTCAAGAGTTATTTCGAAAAAGATGGCCAGGAATAGGAGAACTTCCAATAGTAGTTGCCAATTCGACAAAGCCAGCTCTTGAGCCTGACACCGCAACTCTCAGAAATATTGTCCTAGAACCTCAACGGTACCTAAACAAAGGTGTGACCGTTACTGGCCGTTTTCGTGGACGTAATCTCTATGGCGATATGCCTGAAGCACCTGAAACGAGTCGCTGGGACTTCGTTTTACATTCGGTCGATGCATCGGTATGGGTAGTAGGAAAAGAACCAAAGGGCGACGGATTTGAACTAGACAACATGGCTCGCGTAGACACAAGTAAATGGCTTGAAGTCACTGGTGAAGTTGTCCTCGAAGACGAAATGGTGTTAATCAAAGCTGGAACACTCAACTTATCACGAGCCTCAACCGATCGCGTTGTAGCAACAACTAGGTCAGACGCACCAACCCTCCCACCACCAGAGGTCATATTCAGTGCTCCACTCGCCGACGACATCGATGTCCCCACAGATAGCACAGTCCGTATCCAATTTTCGAGGGATATGGACGACACCTCGTTCGATGAGCATGTTACCGTTGAGTACTCAGGGCCTACGTCACAGACACTAAATACGGACGCTACAATTTCCTTTGAATTATCGTACCGAAGAAGAAATCGTGTACTCGAAATTATATTCAACCAAGAACTTGAACGATATCAAAACGTCCATGTCGAATTAACAGACGGGATCAGTGCAAGCGATGGTTCTCCGTTATCACAATGGGAACTTTCGTTTTTTGTGGGTGGCCAGTAATTCCACCCAACAATGATTCCAACGATGACCGTGTCTCCTGTATCAAACTATTTCGTTCGGATACTTCAAGTTCGTACGTCTCAATCGGTGCACCAATCTTTACGGTAACGGTTACGGGGTAAATCACAGGACTCCCCTTCTCCATAGCCTTTCTCGCTCCACTTATTGCAACGGGAACAATAGGGGCTTTTCCTTTTATCGCCATTAAAAACCCTCCCTTTTTAAATGGGAGCAGAGTCCCTGTCAGACTCCGGGTTCCCTCTGGAAAGATCATGAACGAGTCACCATCGGCTAACGCCAAGGCCGCACGTTCGATGGCTCGAGAACTCTGCTCTACGTTACGACGTTCAATAGGCACAAATCCAGCCATATCAAATGCATTACGAAGTATCGGAATTGCGCCTCGCAATTCAGCCTTGTACAGAATCTTAAGTCTCGGGTGAATCGCAGCTAATGCCATATAGATAATTGGTGGCTCTAAATTACTGCTGTGATTGGCGCAATAAACAGCGCCCCTAGACTTCTGCACGTGCTCGTAACCATCGACCTGAATCCGAATGCCAGCCGCAGTCAAGCCGAGTCTGACACCACCACGACCAAGCAGATAAAGAATGTCAGGCGATCGCAATAAAAGCGCCAAAAGCATTCCGCCAGGAGCTAACAACAACACCCAAAGTGAAACGCTGACATATGCTGCCAACGAACGAAGAATTGAAACTAATTTGCGGAACAACGCCGCCACGCGTCCAAGAAATGAATGATGAAAATTTATGAAGCAGCCGCGGCTCGATTAGCTGTCGCACGAGACGACGTTTTTTTGGCCGACGGCGTCTTAGCCTTTGCAGTTTTCTTCTTTGCGGTCTTGGCCTTTGCAAGCTGTTTAGTTCGGTTGACCAAACAACGCTCTAAAGCTTTGTCAACGCGCTCTTCGACAGATTCAAACGACTCATTCAACACCTCAGAAATCTCTGAAATAACAAGAAATTTCGCACGGTCGAGCATTCTTTTCTCACGAAAAGAAAGATTTTTTGACTGGCTCAGGTGATTCAAACTCTTTAGGACATCCACAACATCATAGAGCGAGCCAGTCCGCATCTTGTCCGAGTTATCCTTAAAACGTCCCTTCCAATTCTGGTGATTTTCAATTTTCCCGTTGCCGAGTAACGTGAATAACTTCTTAACCTCATTATCACCAATCGCACGACGTAATCCGACGTCCTCTACATTATCAACCGGAACCAGTACCGTGGTCTCACTGGTAGCCATACGAAGTGAATAAAACCCACATGTCGTGCCTAGTATGGTTTTTTTCTCAATTCGATCAACCACACCTAAACCATGATTTGGGTAAATGACCTTGTCTCCGATATCAAATTGCAACATTGCCCCCAGATTAAAAGTTGGACGGTGACGTTGGGAGTGCACGGAAGGGCGTAACCGACCCAACAATAATACTCTAGAGTTACACAACCAAGCAATCAGAAACCACTTGTTATAAGTAGTTTGCACAGATTTTCTCATTTCAACTGCGTCAATTCCAGCCAACAAGTGACTCAATATTCTGTTGTTTGCCCTATCTTTTATGACTAAAAACAGCAAAGAAAACAACTGGAATCAACAACCAGCAAATGGTGATGCTGTAGAGTAGCGCCGTGCTAAAAATACCGAGGGGATTGAGGAGAAACAAAATGTCGCGCCAGATTAGACTTAATGTGCTCGGCCTGAGCGTCGGTCTACTCATCTTTATCCTTCCAATAACGACAACTGGCTTTGAGCCTATTCTCTCGCAAGACAATCCCAGCCTCGCGCCGTTCGTGCCCTCACCCTATGATGTTGTTCAGCGAATGCTCACTCTCGCCGAAGTAACGAGAGACGACATCATCTACGATATTGGCTGCGGTGACGGCCGGATTGTCATTACCGCCGCCCAGCGATTCGGAGCGCGTGGAGTCGGAATCGATATCGACCCGCAACGCATCGCTGAGGCCAACGCGAATGCTGAACGAGCTGGCGTTCAGCACTTGGTACAGTTTATCGAACAAGACGCGATGACCGTAGATGTGAGCGAAGCGACGGTTGTCACCTTGTACCTTCTATCTTCTTCTAATCTAAAGTTGAGACCACTTCTGACTAGACAACTCGCTCCAGGGGCTCGGATCGTATCGCATGCCTTCAGCATGGGTGATTGGGAACCAGATGTACTCGACCGGTACGAAGACGAACGAGGAAACACACGGTCTCTCTATCTGTGGCGACATGATGGAACCGTACGCGACTAGAAGCAAACAACTCAAAAGCCGGAGTGGCGAAATTGGCAGACGCGCTGGATTCAAAATCCAGTTAGGTTCACCCCTAGTGTGGGTTCGAGTCCCACCTCCGGCACCAAAGATGTCACCGTCAAAGCACTTGTAACTTTTCTGCACGGCGGGAGGAAAAGTCTTCATGTATCAACTACGACTTTGCTCAGTCATATTTATGGTCGGTTTTCTGTTTACGTCACCAATCGACTACGCCTTCTCCCAAACGGTTCGTGTCGAACGACTACTCGATCACCCCATTATCAGTCCTGAGATGGACAACCGTATGGGTAGTAATGTCACTGGACCTTCTCTAATTCGCGTTCCGGATTGGATCGAAAACCCAATGGGGCGCTACTACCTGTATTTTTCTGACCACCGAGGACTTTATATCCGCTTGGCTTACGCTGACGAACTAACTGGCCCCTGGGCCACCTATGAACCGGGAACGCTCCAAATCGAGCAATCACATTTCCCAACGACTTGCCCTCCGTGCCGAGACCTATCTGAAAATGGCAATGGCCCTGGCGCGTATGCTCATGTCGCATCACCAGATGTACACGTATCGAATGAAACACAACAAATAGTCATGTACGTCCATGGCCGAGATGTCGGTCCGCAAGTTACCCGAGTCGCAACCTCAAGCGACGGCATCCATTTCACTGGACATCCTGAAATTCTTGGCAGGCCCTATTTTCGAGCTTTTCAGCATGACAACTTCACATATGCCCTGGCGATGCCAGGCGTCATGTACCGGTCGTCCGATGGGTTGTCTGACTTTGAAGAGGGACCTAGCCTGTTTACTCCTAATATGAGACACTCCGCTCTGCTAAAACGAGGCAATCGATTATTCGTGTTCTGGACGGAAAGGAATGACGCCCCAGAACGGATATGGGTTGCCCACATTGACCTCAGTCCGAACTGGCAGACGTGGACACGCAGTGAACCCATAGAAGTGCTCCGTCCAGAGTTTCCTTGGGAAGGCGCCGACTTACCTATCGAACCATCACAAGGAGGTGCGATTAACGTCCCGGTGAACCAACTTCGAGATCCAGCAATTTACGAGGAGGACGGTCGAATCTATCTACTCTATGCAGTCGCCGGTGAACGCGGGATCGCGCTAGCCGAAGTGCATGTCACTCCATAGCTTGATACGCTTTGTCGAAGACATTTGAAGGAGGAACTTGTGCAACGCATCGCTATCGCCATCGTCATCGCTATCAACCTTTCGTACGTACCTGTCATAGCGCAACAAATCGACAACAGTGACGCACCTGAAATCCCTTTTGTATCGGTGCCAAACTACTTGAAATACTCACCTGAAATGAATTTAGGTGAGACGTTGGCGGTCGCCGAAAATTCTAAAGGCCACCTTCTCGTACTTAACCATCCTGGCTCAGCAACGACCGGACCTCTGTTCGGCAATGCAACAACTCAACTACTTGAATTTGATGACCGTGGGCATTTTGTCCGAGAAATCGGCCAAGGCATCTACGGTTTCGGCTACTCCCATTCAGCACGGTACGACAAGTACGACAACCTGTGGATCGTTGACAAAGGAACGAATGCAGTCACCAAAATTAATCCGGCCGGCTATGTCACATTGAACCTTGGTCGGCGTCCTGAAGGATACGAACCGCCCCATCACGTTCTACCGGAAGACAAAGTACACGTAGATGGATTTTTTGATGGTCCGACAGACGTTGGCTGGGACCAAGATGACAATATTTATGTGAGTGATGGCTATGTAAATTCAAGGGTTGCGAAGTTTGACAAACACGGTAATTGGATAAAAACCTGGGGAACCTACGGCACCGATCCTGGACAGTTTCGCTTACCCCACAATATGGGAGTCGACCGCGACGGGTTTGTCTACGTTGCTGACAGGGAGAACCGCCGTATTCAGAAGTTCGATTCAGACGGTAACCTCAAACAAATTATCTACCTCAATGCACCGTACGATAAAACGAGACAACCGGTACTGGGAAACAAGAACCCGACCCCCCCCGACGAAACTGCACCCTGGACAATCTGTATCTCCGGCGGCGATACTCAGTACCTCTTCGCGTCTGACGTCGAACCAGGTCGAATTTACAAGATGACGCTCGAAGGTAAGATCCTCGGATGGCTCGGTGAATCAGGACGTCAAATGGGTCAGTTCAATTGGGCCCATGGGCTGTCTTGTCGGTCTGAAGAAACGCTCTACGTTGCCGATATGAATAACTGGCGTGTCCAAAAACTTCTACTCAATAGATCTGCACAGTAACAGCAACAAGATTCTCGAAAATGCATCGACGCTGAAGTGTCTGTAATTCGTAGCTACTGTCACTTCACGTCGATCATTCATCTACCTCAGACGACACACTTCGACCCCGCAAGGTCTCAGCGCGTCTCCGTTTAGCAAATGCCCGTTGATCAGTCACTTGATCAAATTCGTCGACAATCTCTCGTCCGATTAATTCTTCAAGGACATCTTCTAACGTCACGAGGCCAGCAAAACTACCAAATTCATCTATAACTGCAACAGCATGTTGTCGCCGTTCAAGGAATACCAAAAGCAAACGATCGAGCGACGTCGTATCGATCACAAAATGAATCGGCCTCATCAAATCCGTCAAAGCAGTACCAAACTGGTCATTTGCCACCGATTTGAGTATGTCCACTTTGTGCACAATCCCAACAAGGTCCTCTGCCGCATCTTCGTATACCGGCACCCGACTGTATTTCTCTAGTTCGGAACTCTCTGCAGCATCGCGAACGGTTGTCTGGGCGCCCAAGGTAAAGACTACGGTTCGCGGCGTCATCACATCGGCTGCGGTACGGCGCTCCAGCGCTAGTACGTTACGAATCACTCGTGCTTCATGGGGCTGCAAATCACCCGAACGTAAACCGAGTCCAACCATGGTTAGCAGTTCATCATCTGAAACTCGTTGTTCTTGTTGGCCAGTCCATACCAACTTGGTAACTTGCTGCGTCAACGCAATGAGCGGCCGAAACACCCACACAAGCGCTCGAAGAGGTCGGGCCACCAATGGTGCCAGGCCACGAGTGTAAACAACACCGACAGTTTTCGGTAACACCTCAGAAAACAACAGGATAGCCAGCGTAAAGAAACAGGAAAACACCCAAATATTTCCACCGAACACCTGAGCAGCAAGCGCACCGGCGATAGCCCCCCCTCCCGTGTTCGCAATAGTATTCAGTGAAAGCACCGCAGCAATTGGCCGATCTACCTGACGCCGTAATTGTTTAAGTATGTGACCAGCTGGACGACCTGCTCTCTCTAAAGCTTCGATTCGACTTACCGGGACGGAATACAACACAGCCTCAAATAACGAACAGGTTGCCGACGTCAGTAAGACCGCGGTAATTACAAGCAGTAGCTCTAACATGGCAAGAATCGACTCCTATATTCAATCAACACAGTGATGTCATGGATAGACGGCAAGCAGCCTATACGGTCAAGCATTGAATGTACGTCTCATGCGCACAAGCCAATATCAAGCAAGGCTAACGCATCAGGTCAACAGCGAGCAGTGTGTCACCGTTGCGCACGAACAAATGGCCATCAGCAATGGCAGGATAGGCTCGAACCGTTGGGGGAAGTAGCTGGGCTGAAGCGACGGGGACAAAACCATCAGAAGACGCATTGGCGAGCACTAACTCACCTGACTCCTTCAAAATCACAAGTAGCTCACCTGCGACTGTAACACTTCCGGCCCCAAACGGCCCAGTGTCCCAAGCCACTTCACCAGAGTCAAACGCAACCGCTCGAAAACTTGGACCATACTCTTGCCTTCCGTGATAACCATATAAATAGCCATCGTGATATACACTCGTGGCGTAGTGATTAGATAGCGCATCGTCAGACGTCCACACTTCTTCCAGATCTAAACCTGCAATACGAAACACGCCAGCTCCCGTCCCGTACTGCGCCGAAATAAATAAGGAGTCATTCACCACAAGCGGTGTCGCTGCATTGACAGACGCGCGAATACGCGCGCGCCAGCTAAGTTCAAACCGAACTCGCCCGGTAGCAGGATCAAGCATAATCACGTTGTCTCGGGTAAAAAACACGGCATGACGAACACCTCCGAATGTCGCAGCAATAGGTGAAGAGTAACTGGCCTCCTCATTTGTTGAGGTCCACAAAACATCACCAGTCTCCGCGCTGAAAGCAACAATACCAGCGCCGTTTTGTCCTCCAATATTTGCCAACACTCGCCCATCTTCAACCAGCGGCGACCCGGCTGCCCCAAAAAACGCTTTCGGAAACTGAAATTGTGCTCTCGTATCGACATTCCATAGGCCGGAACCCGTTTCAAGATCTACCGCATGAAGTTGCCCTTGTGCGCCGAATGTAAACACTCGGCCA
>MDTE01122571.1_pt1 | contig 25577 bp, 22 predicted proteins | sample 811231 | NCBI WGS metagenome assembly MDTE01 (sample SAMN05326651, study PRJNA326480) | marine metagenome | isolation source: seawater | place: Indian Ocean: Red Sea | collected 2010
ATTTTTATGGGACCATTTGAAAATAGTTTTAAAAAATTTCAAAAGGTTAATGTTGTTGATGTGAAAATATATCAAAATAGTAAGGTTGATTGCCCAATTTGGTTAGAAATTGATTCAAAAAATGATTTTAATTCTTATGTTAGGTATAATGGTAAATTTAGATTTCATTCAAGGCAGAATAATTATTTTATTAAAGATCCGATCAAAAAAAGCTGGGATAAAACTATCATTGAAAAAATAATGGAAGGTAAAATAGAACATGGCATGAATTATGAACAAGTAAGAGCATCTGTAGGCAATCCAGATATCATTAATAATACATCAAGCCGTCATGGGGTAAGTCAGCAATGGATCTATGGTAAAAATGTATCTAATAGGCGTTATTTAGTTTTTGAAAATGGTAGATTGTCATCTATTCAAGGTTAAAAAATATTTTATGAAAAAATTAATATTTCAAATTTTATTTGTGCTATTATTTTCATCCCTAGTACAGGCAAATGATACTTCATTTACGTACACTGATCATTTTTATTTGGCGTTAGATCATTACAATAAAAAAAGATTTCAACTAGCTGAAAATGAATTCAAAAATATCTTGATAGATAAAAGAAATTTTGAAGATCCTGTATCCCATTTTATGCTTGCAAAGACCCAATATAAATTAAAAAAAATGAAAGTTAGCTCGAGGACTTGCAACTCATTTTTAAACAAATACTCAAAAAGTTTGTACGAACCATATGTTAAAACTTTATTAGCTGATATATTAATATCAGAAGAAAAATATTCATTTGCATTAGAACAATTATTATCTGCGAGGCAATCCAAAGCAGATTCGACATTTATTGAAAGGATTGATTCTAGGATATTAAAAATTTTGTTGACAGGTATTAGCTCTGATCATCTAGAGCGTTTGGTGTTTTTAAATGAATCCAATATCAATTTGTCTATTTTAAATCTTGCAAAGTCATACCGTGCCATCCTTGATGGAGACATGAATGATATGGAATTATCACTAAGCGTTATTGATAAAGATATACTACCAAATTTTTTTCACATAATATACGATAGTTTATCATTATTGATTGGAAATGAGGGAACAATCCATGGAACAATAGCAGTCATACTACCTCTTACTGGAAGTGATAAAAAGAAAGGTGAAACATATTTGATGGGCTTATCTGGGATGGCTAATGATTATAAACATGATTTATACACTAATTTTAAAATTTACGATAATCAGAGCAACGATTTAAAATCATTAGAGTTACTTAAGTCAATTAATTTAGATAAAAGTGTAATTTCTATATTAGGTTATTTTTCTGAAGTATCAAATTTAGCCGCAGCAAGTATTTCAAGCTCTATACCTATTATGCTATCTAAAAGTAATCATAGCGAGCTAACTATTTTATCAGAAAATATATATCTACTATCAACAAGCAGTGCAATCCAGGCAAAATTATCGGCTCGGTACGCAGTAAATGTCCTAGGATATAAAAATATTGCTGTTTTATCATCTGCAGATGATGAAAATAAAAATTATGCTAATGATTTTATTGAGGAATTAAATCAATTGGGGGTTGACCCTATTTCCACAGAGTGGTATTACGGAAAACCAGAAAATTTAAGTAAACAATTTACTTCCATAAGAAAAAGTGCTTGGTCCCTAGTACCCAGTGAAGATCCAGACATTGAATATTTAGATTTAAAAATTGATAGTTTGGACGCTTTGTTCGACGTAGATGTAGCTGATTTTTTGGATCCAATTGATGATAGTGAAAATATCAAGATGTCTAAAAAAGACTCAATGAAAATGAGTTTGAATACTATTGATGCAATTTACATTCCAATTGATAAAAAAGATCTTTCTTATATTGGTACTCAGCTACCAATGTATAACTTAGAAACAAAAATAATTGGGAATGAATCATGGATGGATATAGATATACTATCACAGGATATCATTGGTCCACATCTCCAAGGTTTAATTGTGTTAAGCTCAGAATACCCTAAATTTGGTATGGCAGAATCCTCAGATTTAGATAGAGTGTTTTCAATGGGTTATGATCATGGCTATTTTATTAACTCATTAATAAAAATTAGTTCCAATTCAAAACTAAGGTATAAAAATTTATTAAAAGAAAGTGATTTATTCATGGGTGCATCTTCTTTAATTGAGCTAAGTGGGCCCAATAAAAATGAAAATCAAATTGTTAGAGTTCTTGAATATAAAAAAAATAAAATGGGGACTATTGGGTACTTCAATGGAAAGAACTTAGTAGAAAATCAATTATCAGAAAATTAGACAATAATTATTGGGAAGATTTTAGCTCTTCATTTGCAATTCCAAAGATAAAGATCTGTTTTTCTAACAGTCAAAAAAATATAGCATCAAGAACCGATTTAGAAACTTTTTGTGATGATATTGGCCTTAGTTCTCAAAAGCTGATAACCGTTAACCAAATACATTCATCAAATATACTTTCAACAGATTTACCTGGTAATTATGATTGTTACGATGGTATACTAAATTTTGACGGTAAACTAGTATGCGCAATAAAAGTTGCAGACTGCCTTCCAATATATTTTGTAAATAACGTTACCAAGACTCTTGGTCTCTTACATGCAGGTTGGAGAGGTTTATCTTTTGGAATTATAAAAAAATATTTGAATAAAGTTAGTAAGGAAGAAGACAGTCATTTAAATACTCATGCCTTAATTGGCCCTTCAATACAGAGTTGTTGTTTTCGGGTAAAAGAAGATGTAATTAATCATTTTGATTCAAATTTTTATTCAAAAATTAATGATAATCATTTTCAGGTAGATTTACAAAAATGGGCTTTGAGTCAAATCTTAGATTGTAATTTAAAAGGTGAAAATGTATTCATAATAAAAAATTGCACTTATTGTAATAGATTCAAATATCATTCTTACAGGAGGGATGGTGAAAATGCTGGAAGGATGTATGCAATAATGGGATGGGAGCAATGACGAGTATATTTGAAATTGTTATTTTAGGAATAGTTCAGGGCATAACTGAGTTTTTACCTATTAGTAGCTCAGGTCATTTAGTTATCACACAAAATATTTTAGGCATTAAATCCCCTGGTAACACACTAGAAGTGCTTTTCCATTTTGGTACGTTGTTGAGTGTATTTTATGTTTTTTTTAAGGATATAAAACAAATATTTTCTACAATAAAGGAAAAAAATAACCAATTATTTATATCTTATATAATTATTGCGACATTGCCCGCCGTCCTTGCTGGACTATTTTTTAAAGACTATTTTTTAAGGATATTTGATAATGTTCATTTAGTAGGATTTGCTTTATGCTCAACGGGATTGCTTTTAATTTTGTCAAAAAGATTTAAGGACAATCAAAAAGAAATTTCATTTTCTTCGTCCATCATAATAGGAATTGCACAGGCTGTAGCAATTATACCTGGTGTTTCTAGATCTGGTTCCACAATATCTATATGCATGTACTTAGGAATTCCTCCAAAAGAGGCAGCTAGGTTTTCATTTTTACTATCAATACCTGTGATTTTAGGAGCAAGTATTTTAGGCTTACTAGAGATAGAATATGCAAAAACATTTAATAATTTGACTTTTGTGTTAGCTATTATAACCTCATTTTTTACAGGAATTTTAGCATTAAAGTTTTTATTAAAAATATTGGAGGCAGGTAGATTCCATTTGTTTGGCATTTATTGTCTAACTGTTGGTGTTATTACAATATTTGCTTAGAAATGAAAATTTCCCTCAAATTAATATGAATGATTTAAAATTAGCTCTTTCAAAAATAAATACTGGTGTAATTGACAGAATATATTTTCTAAAAGGGGAAGATCAATTTCTTCAAAATTTTTTTATTGATAAGCTCTCCATGAATATTTTTTTAGATTCTCAGGGTTATAAAAGATTTTTTACTACAAGTGAATTTTCAAGCAAAGAAATAATTAATTCAATTTTGTCAAGTGATCTGTTTATAACTAAAAAGTTATTTGTTATTAAGGATCCTCAAAAAATAAAAGGCAAGCCTTTAGATGAATTATTAAAATATTGTAATAATCCATTTGACAATCATTTTTTAGTGTTAATTAATGATAATTTTGCAGATTCTGATTCGTTCTCAAAAAAAATACCTAAAAATATTTTAAAGTTAAATGTTTCTACTCCCTTACATAGTGACCTATTAAAGTGGGCAAAATTTTTCATCAAAGAAAACGAGAAAACTATATCGGCGAAATTGCTAAATGATATAGTTGAGAATTGTGGTGATTCATTATACAATGTAAAAAATGAAATCGATAATATTTGTTTGATAAATGATGAAGCAGAGATAAAAAAGGAATATATTATGTCCGATACCTCTTTTTTACGTGGCAGAAAAAAGTGGGAACTGATGAATTCTATTGGAATTAGAGATTTGGAAAAATCTATAAAATTAGCTAAATCAGTAATTAATAGTTCTGAGAATATGGTATCAATGATTTTCCCTTTGATGACATTTTTTCAAGAGATTTTGTTTATTAAAATGAATGATGGAACTTTTATGAAACCAAGTGGTTATATACCAATATCACGTTCTATTAAAAATAAGCTTAGTGATTTTTCAAGGAACTATAAAAAAGATGAAATTGAATTAGCGATAAGAAAGTTAAAAGAAATTGAAATTAAACAAAAAACTTCAAACATCAGTGATGAAACAGAGTTCATCAGTTTTTTGTACCATGCAATTGGATAACTCACAAAATAAATTCATTTATTCAGATGAGCAATTAATGTTGCTTTTTCAAGGAGGCGATGAAAATGCTTATATAGAATTAGTAAATAGATATAAAGATAAACTAATTAATTTTATTTTTAATTATTTAGGTGATCTAGAATCCTCGGAAGATGTTGTCCAAGATACTATGATTAAATTATATCAAAAGAAACATTATTATAAAGAAATAGCAAAATTCTCAACATGGCTTTATACAATAGCAAAAAACTTGGCCAATACAGAATTACGAAAAAGAAAGCAAAGAAAAACAACGTTATTGAGTCAATTTAGTAAAGATGATAAAACCTATGATTTGCCGAGCAATGATCCTGAGCCAGGTCAAGAGATACAGACTGATATAGTTAATAAAATTATTAGGGATGCTATTTATCAATTATCCGAAAAGTTTAAAATAGTTATTGTGCTTAGGGACATCCAGCAGCTCTCGTATGAAGATATTAGTAAAATAATAAATGTGCCAATAGGTACAGTAAAATCAAGGATTAATAGAGCACGTTTACAGCTTCAGGTAGAACTAAAGCATTTAAAAAAATAGGAGTATTTATAGAAATGAATCGTTATGAATTTGAAAATTTAATTTCAGATTATTTGGAAGGTGAACTTTCATTTAGTAATAGAAAACAATTTGAATATTATTTGGAGGAGAATGAAGAGGCAAAATTATTGTTTTTGAGGGTTAAGGATACATTAAACAACATGAAAAATGCAGAAAAAGTTTCAACCTCAGAGAACTTTAATTTAAAATTGTTATCAAAAATCAAAGATAAATCATCATTAATACCTAAACACAGAAGAAATATTTTTGGATTATCACCTCTGCATGCTTCAATTTTTTCAAGTTTGTGTTTAGCAGTTATTTTTACCTGCTATTCATTAATTGCTCCAGAATCTGCTCCTAATTCAAATTTTGAATATAGTTTGGCTCCAAATGATAAATTGAAAAAATCTGTTCAGTCACAGATATTAAAAAATAATGCTAACATTACAGCTAATGATGAATTAGACTCATTAGATTTAAATAGTAAAGAATACAAATCAAATAAGAAAAATAAAATTAAATTTGTTAACTATTAAATAATGTTTTATACCTGTTTTTAAATCAATAAAAAGCTTGGTAAATTCATCATTATTGAATTCTATTATTAAAAAATGATGAATAAATACTCTGCAGATACCTTAATCCTCCTAATATTTACTACAAACGTATTATCACTGGTTTTTTTAAGCGATAATAGTCCGCTTTTAGGACTATTTAATAAGTTGATATCAATAGCTGGTTTACCATGGTTGATAAATCATTACTATAGAACATTAAAATTAAAAAATAGCTTTGGCGGTACCTACTTAAATCAAGATAAAGATAAATACATAATAAAAGATAATCCAAATTCGCAATTTTCTGATTTGATTGATGCTGCTTTTTTACTTATTAAAGATATTTCGCATGATTTTGAAGTGGGTGTTTATTTTTTCCAGCCTGATTCAAAATTATTAGAAATTAAAAGTTTTACTTCTGAAATATTTATCGATTCACTTCCTTTGGAAAATAATTTTATTAAAAAGCTTAACAGTGACATACCACAATATTTATTTTATCAAAAAGATAATAAAGAATACTGGCACTCTCTTTTCAAAGAAAATACTATCAAGGGGAGTGAATGTGCTATTTTCCAACCTATTACTATAAATGAGATGCTTGCTGGAGTATTAGTTGTGAAGTCAGACCACTTTAGTAATGTTAATGAAAATAATCAAAAAATCATAAAGCATATAACAGACATAATTACCATTGGAATATTAGACCTAGATATACTGGAAAAAACAATTAATAATATGAATGACCAAAATCAAATTTTTGATTTACTAACAGATATTAATCTATCGCAGTCAGAATCTGATATTTTAAATAAATTTAGAAATATCATTAATTATTATTTTGAATATGACTGTTTGACGTTTTCAGCAATCAATAAAGATGGCAAAAATGCTAGTATTAAGTTAATTGATGGAGTAAAGAAAAATTTACCACCCGAAAATAGTTTTAATGTAAATGGCACCATTAATGGATTACCTTACGTAAATGAGGATATAGTAGTTGGTTCAAATGAACAATATAATTTATTTCGGTTTTCACCAAATGAAAAAAATGATTATTCTCAAATTAATTTTTTAAGTGTCCCATTAATTTTAAATGAAAGTCTTTGGGGTGCAATAACAATTGAGAAGTTTAGTAATCATAGTTATAGTAACAGAGATAAGGATCTTTTAGGCTTGATCGCTAGAGCAATGCAAACCAGCATGTCATGGTTTATCGAATATCAAAATATCTATGAGGACGCAATTAGAGATGGCCTTACAGGTTTGCTAAACCATAAAACTTTCATTGATAGAGCTCAGGAAGAGATTGAAAGAGCAAGGCGGTTTCAGCATCAATTGGTGTTTTTAATTTACGATTTAGATAAATTTAAAAGAATTAATGATACTTTAGGGCACCCCTATGGTGACTATGTCATCAAGACCACTGCTAAAATTATTAAAGATAATGTTCGTAGCATTGATTTAGTTGCGAGGTATGGTGGAGAAGAGTTTACTGTAGTTCTTGTTAATACGAATAAAGAAGCAGCGATTACTGTTGCCAAAAGAATAGTGCAAAATATCCAAGATTATAACTTTTCTATGAATGATGAAGAGGTAGATATGACTATAAGCTGTGGTTTATCGGAGTATCCTAAGGATTCAGATACACTTAAGGATTTAATTCAATATGCGGACGAAGGTCTATATAAAACAAAAGAAAATGGAGGCAATGAGGTTACAATCTACAGCTCGATCTCAAATTAAATTATGCTTCATAAGTTCATTAAAATTAGTTACTTAAATTTTTTAATTATTTCGTTTTCTACATTAGTAGTAAAAGCAGATGAAATAAAAAATAAAGACCTTGCCATCCATTATTTCATGCAGGGTGAATTTTTACTCAACCAAGGTAATTATGCTTTGGCGGTTTTAGAATTTCAGGATGCTTTAGACATTGACCCAAATGCTTCAACCATTCATATATCTATAGCTGATGCATACAGAAGGTTAGGAAGATCAGCACGTGCTGAGGATCATCTAAAAATTGCAATTGATCTGGACCCTAAAGATGTAAATGGTAGAGAATTACTTGGACAATTGTATCTAATGAATAGACAATATGATCAAGCATTGGCTCAATTTCTTGCTCTTTTAAAAATTGATGGGAACAATGATAATTATTTAACAATAATAGGTGAATTAAATAAGCTCCAAAAACAATGGAATGATTCAATCGATTTTTATTTAAAAGCATTTGAGGTCAACCCTCAAAATTTTAAAGCACTTGAAAGTGCTATGCAGGTCTCTCTGAGCGCTGAATTATTTGATAAGGCAGAGGAGGTTTGTAAAAAATTAGTGCAGTTTAATCCAAATAACAGCAGCTACTGGATAACTTATAAACAGATAACTGCTTACAACAAAAATTATGAAAACACTTTATTGGCCATTTCTGAACTTGAAAGAATTAGTGGTAAAACAACCAATTTGACACTTGAAAAAAGTGCAATATTGCAAGAATTAAATGATATCGATAATGCAATAAAAATTCTTTTAAATGTTCACGATCTAGATAGTCCTGAATTAGATATAGTTAAACGGCTTGTGTCTCTTTATCTAGAAAAGGAAAATTTTACAGATGCTACGATTTTTAATAAAATATTATTGCGAGAGTACCCTGATGATCAATCAGGTTATATCAATGCAGCGATTATTTCTTTAAATAATGACTCTCCTGAGGAAGCTATTAAATATTTAATGCCAAATATTGATAAATATATAGATAATTATTCAGCATTATATTTGTTAGGCACTTCTTATTTTCAGAACAAAGATTTATCTAGTGCTGAGAAATATTTAAATCTTGCTTTAAAGGTATACCCTCAATCTAGAAGTAGTAAGCATACGTTAGCAATGATTTATGACCAGACAGGACAATGGATAAAATCTGACAGTTTATATTTAGACCTTATCAAGACAGATTCTTTAGATGCTCAAGCATATAATAATTTTGCCTACAGCTTAGTAGAGCGTAAAGCTAATTTGGAATTAGCTTTAGAGATGTCCTTAATTGCAAACAAAATACAGCCAAATTCTGCCCCCTATCTCGATACTTTAGGTTGGATATATTTCCACCTTGAACAATATGAAAAATCCCTTGAATATGTTCAACAATCGTATAGTATAGATAGCACAAATCCTGTTATCGTAGAGCATTTAGCAGACATATTAAGAGCAACAAATCAGATATCAAAAGCTAACTTAATTTACTTACAAGCGATTGACATAGGTGGAGATAGTCTTCAGATACATCAAAAAATGCTAACTGAATGAAAATATTTTTAATTGCATTTTTTTTATTAACTATTTTTAATTGTGCCTCTACAAAAAAAGAATCTATAAGTCATAGTGGCGATACTTTCGATCAAGTTAAATCATGTACCGGAAGAGGCTCAATTTCTTCAGTCGGAAGTTTCAGCGGTAATTTGACCTTTAGTTTTATGTCTCAAAATGATAGCTCTTTTTGTCAGTTTCAAGACTTCTTAGGACGCAAGGTGCTTTTGCTTTGGTTAACTCGGGACTCAATCGATGCATGGAACTTAATCGAGAATAAAAAATACAACCATTCAAGTATAAGTGAAATAATACCAGTTTTATCTGTTTTAAACCCAAATCATTTAATTAAGTTTCTTTGGGGTGAAGAAATGATATCAAAACAAATGAGTGTGCCTATACAAGCAAAGATTGAAATAAAATTAGGTAGAAGTGATCGTGAAAGCTCATTTGTTGATAAAGCAATCTTTATTGATAAATCAAATAGACAGGAATTATCTATAAAGGTTGATTCTAGGGTATTTAATCAAAATTATTTGGACCTAAAAAAATATTGGGATATAATTCTTAGTTAAACGTGAAAATATCAATTATCATACCAGTTTTTAATGAAGAAAGTTCTTTAAAGGAATTGTATAGCCAGATAACCAATTCAATCAAAGTATATAATGAGTATGAAATAGTATTTATTGATGATGGTTCTTCTGATGAATCAAAAACAATTATCCAAAAAATGATTGAGCTAGACAATAAGGTAAAATTAATCAGTTTTTTTAGAAATTTTGGTAAATCTGCCGCACTTTCTGAGGGTTTTAAATATGCTTCAGGAGATGTTATTATAACTATGGATGCTGATTTACAAGATGATCCTAATGAAATCCCTGCCCTTATTAACAAGTTGAATGAGGGTTTCGACTTAGTATCAGGCTGGAAGAAAAAGAGATACGATCCTTGGACAAAAACATTTCCTTCAAAAATTTTTAATTTTGTTACTAGGTTATTAACTGGTGTGAAAATTCATGATTTTAATTGTGGTTTAAAAGCTTACAGAAATTCTGTTGTAAAGTCTATTGAAGTTTTTGGAGGGAGGCATCGTTATATTCCTGCACTAGCTGGTCAAAAAAACTTTTCCATTGCTGAGATTGTAGTCAATCATCGACCAAGAGTCCATGGGGAAACAAAATATGGTGGTTCAAGAATATTTCATGGATTTTTTGATTTACTAACTATTTTATTTTTAAATAAGTATACTCAGCAACCATTACATTTTTTTGGTGCAATAGGTCTTGTTACATTTTTTTTCGGATTTCTAATTCAATTAGTAGTTCTTTATTATAAGTTCATTCTTTTTGAACCATTTTCAAAACATATAGCTTTATTATTGCTTGGAATAGTTTTGATCATAATTGGGATTCAATTTTTTTCAATAGGACTACTTGGCGAAATAATGGCTCGTCATAGCCAAGGAAAAGAAGATCGAATCAAAGAAACTATATAAAACCACAACAAAATAAGTAGCTTAATATGTCTTATCAGTTACCTGTCATAAGTGTAATTACCCCAACATTTAATAGAAAAGATGAACTTGTTTATTTATTTGACTCAATAAAAAAACAGACTTTAGATCCTAAGTATTTTGAAATGATTATTTCAGATGATGGTTCAACAGATGGCACTAAAGAATATATTAAAAGCATACAAAATGAGTTTCAATTTAGTTTATCTTGTGTATCACAAAAAAATCTTGGACCAGGATCAGCTAGAAACAATGGTGTAAAAAATTCTAAAGGTGAATTAATAGTTTTTATTGATTCCGATTGCGAAGCTGATAGTAATTGGTTAGAAATTATCTATGACGCATATATAAAAAATGAGTTTGATGCTTTTGGTGGTCCTGATGAGGCAAGAGATAACTTTTTACCTATTCAAATAGCTATAAATTTTTCAATGACCTCATTTTTAACAACTGGAGGTATAAGGGGTCATAATAAGAATATGATTTCAAAATTTTTTCCTCGAAGTCATAATATGGGTGTAAAAAAGAAGTTGTTTGAAAAAATTGGTGGTTTTGGCCATTTAAGGCATGGCCAGGATATTGAACTGAGTAATAGAATCATAAATGAAAACGCGATCGTTAAGCTTTTAAAAAATGCTGTTGTATACCACAGAAGGCGAACTACCCTGCTGAAATTTTTTAGGCAAGTATTTAATTGGGGAGTAGCAAGAGTAAATCTTGCCAAAATTGATCGTAAAATGTTACAGACAGTTCATTTTTTACCATCCTTTGGATTTTTAGTTTCCATTTTATCATTAATATGCTCATTTCTCTTCCCATCTATTTTTCTTCCAATTTTAGTTATACTTTTATCTTCTCATTTCATTTTATGTGCTTTTGGAGGATTGAAAACAAGAAGTATAAAAGTTATGTTATATCTAACTCTTATCATCCCGTGTCAAGTTTTTGGCTATGGGTTAGGATTTTTTTGGGCTTTTATTAAACGCTTTATATTTAATCAAGCCTCTTTTACTGGGTTTGAAAAAAAATATTATTAAATTGAAAAATTTATTAGTTATAACTTATTACTGGCCTCCTAGTGGAGGTCCTGGTGTCCAAAGAGTTTTAAAATTTTGTAAATATCTATCTAAGTATGGCTGGCAACCAATTATTTTAACTGTAGATAGTGGCGATTTTCCAGTCATTGACAATACCTTAGAAAAACAATTAGGTGACCTGAAAGTATATAAATCAAAATCAATTTCATTTCATAAAATTTTTAACACTATATCCAAGAAAAAGAACACTCCAACCTTTCAGCTCAGTAAATCTGTGGATGATAGTATTTTTGTTAAAATAGCTAGATGGGTGAGGTTGAACTTTATTATTCCTGATGGTAGAATTGGTTGGTACCCTGCTGCTGTTAATGATGGAATAAATATTATAAATGAGCATAATATAGTTGCCATTTTTAGTTCTGCTCCGCCGTATACTTCTCATCTTATTGCAAAAAAATTATCGAAAGCTACTAGCATTCCATGGGCTGCAGATTTTCGAGATCCTTGGACAGACAGATTTTATAATTATGAAAATAGTAGGTTTTTTTTAACAGAAAAATTGGATAAAATTTTAGAGAAATCAGTAGTTAAATCTGCAAATAAATGTATTACTGTTAGCAATGCAATTTCTAATTATTTCAATGAAAAATTTGATGTAATTCACAATGGATATGATGAAAATGATTTTTTGAATTTAGATTTTACTAAAAAAAATAATGATATAATAATTAGCTATCTAGGTACAATGACTAAATCGCAAAACCCTAAATCTTTTTTTAAAACTGTCTTTGATTTAAATACAGTTAAAAATGAATTCAGAATTGAACTCATTGGTAATATTCACCCAGATATTAAAAATTACATATTTAAAAAGGGTTTTAACGACTTCATCACTATTAGAGCGTACATTAGTCATAGAGATGCTATTCAAAAAATGGTTGATTCGGACTTTTTATTACTTGTCATTCCTGATGCTGAAAAAAATGAAGGAATCGTTACTGGAAAATTATTTGAATACATTCGATCAATGACCAAAGTATTAGCCATAGGTCCATTGGGTTGTGATGCATCAAAAATCATTTTTGAGACTAATTCGGGTGCATTTTTTGATTATAATGATAGTGCCAACATGGCAAAATTTTTATTAAAAAAAAAGTTTGATAAATCCAAAAATTACGAAAAATACAGTCGAGATAATTCTACGATGATGTTAGCAGATATATTAGATGATATGATTGAAAATAATAATTTTAATAAGGATATATAATTATTTTAAAATGATAAAACTATTATTCACGGGTGATTTAAGTTGTACTGGAAAATTTAAGACTAGCGTTGAAAACAAAAGGGAAATTTTTTCTGATCAGTTGCTTTCACTATTTAATGATTACAGTCATATTATTTGCAATTTCGAGGGTGCAGCTACTAAACTTAAAAACATATATAGGTCTGATTGTGATGTTCGTTCTCCGGATGAATCAATTGAGTATTTTCAGGAAAGAAATATTTTGGTATATAATCTAGCAAACAATCATGTTTTTGATTGCGGCTATGATGGTTTTAAAAATACTAGGGATAAAATTTTAAAGGGTGGTGGTATATACTTTGGAGCAGGAAAGAACATTGAAGAGGCGTCTAGAGTAGAATATATTTCTAAAAACGATATAACAGTGGGTCTAATTGGTGTATGTCATAAAGAGGGGTTGATTGCATCAAAAAATACTGAGGGTGTATTGTGTGACATTTATGAAGATCGAATAAAATCAAAAATAATTGAAGCAAAAACTAAATGCGATTGGTTAATATTAAATTATCATGGCGGTGAAGAATACACTAGGTATCCAATGCCAAAAAGAAGAAGTAAATTAAAAAAATATCTTAATTTTGGTGTAGACGTAATAATTGGTCATCATCCTCATGTCGTGCAGGGAATGGAAAAAATTGATAATAAATTTATTTTTTATTCTTTAGGTAATTTTATTTTTGATATAGAGCAGCAAAGAGATAAAAAATATATAAGCGACAGTGTCCTTTTAGATGTTCGGTTTACAAAAAGTAAAATTACTTATTCTAGTATTCCTATAAAGATTGATGCATTGAATGAAAAAATATTCATTCAAGATAAGTTCAAAGGTTTCAGAGGTCTATCTCATTTTTCAAATTATACTAAAAGATGGCAGCAAGAGTGCTACAGAGTAGTTTGTATGGATGATCCTTTAAAGAGTTTAAAATTTGATTGGATTAAAAAGATTTTTAAAAAATTTCCATTGCTAATAATTCTAGGGAATTTTGTGAAGTTCAAAAGATTAATATACGGGGGGAATTATCGACCAGTTCTTTATGGAGCGTTTTTATTTTATTTAAAAACAATTTTTAAATACGACAAAAGATTTGAGATCATAAGTAATGATTGAAATAAGGCTCAGAGATCAAGAAACTTTTCCTTGGATAAGTTTTAATAACTGTATATACATCCGGGGCTATTTTTATGATAAAAATAATAACGTATTAAATGAAAATTTATTATTTGAAAATTTAAGTCAAATAACTTGTCAGCATGATTTAGTCAAATTATTAAAAAAAATAGATGGTTGTTTTTCTATAATTATTTTAAATAAAAATAGAAATACTGCAATTATTGCAACTGATAGAATTAGAAGCTTTCCAATTTTTTATTTTATTTACGATAGTAAATTTTTTATTTGTGATCACATTGAGAAAAATGACACAAATTTTAATAAAAATTCACTTTCATATTTTGAATTTATGCATTGTGGATATGTATCTGGAAGCGAGACACTCATTGATAAAATATATCAAATACAAGCTGGAGAGTGTATTTCATTGGATAAAAGAGGGATACTATCAAAAAAATATTATAGCTACATAAATAAGAATAATAAAATTAATGATTTAAATTATTATGAAAAGAAATTCCAAACCGCCTTAGAGAAAACATTCTCAAAATTAATTGAGTCTACTAAAAATAGATTTCTTATTATTCCACTAAGTGGTGGACTAGATTCTAGGTTAGTAGCATCATATTTAAAAAAATGTGGAATAGATGATGTCATTTGTTACACTTATGGTTTAAGGAAAAGCAAAGAAGTAAAAATAAGTAAGAGAATTGCTAATGATTTAGGATATGAATGGCATTTTATTAATTATGGAGAAAAAAAATGGCAAAAATGGTATAGTGATCCTCGGATGAAAGAATATCAACTATTCTCGGGCAATTTTAGCAGTTTGCCTCATATCCAAGATTGGCCTGCTGTTTTAGAACTTAATGAAAAAAAAATAATTCCAGATAATTCAGTATTCATTCCTGGTCATGCTGCAGATTTTGTTGCTGGGTCACACATTCCTAAAAATATTAACTTATTTTTAAATAATAATCTTGATTCAGTCATAGATTTAATTATACAAGAACATTTAATTCTCTCAAATAAAATAACTCAAAAAACAAATAAAGAATTAAGATTGGATATTTATCAAAAATTATCAAAACAAATAAATGAAATTAATGTAAAAAATTTAAATGATTTGGCTAGCTCATTTGAATATTGGGATTGGAGAGAGAGGCAATCAAAATTTATCGCAAATAGCTGCAGAGTATATGAATTTTGGGGATATGAGTGGAGAATGCCTTTTTGGGATATCGAGTTTATTAACTTTTGGAATGATCTCCCTTTGGAATTGAGATTGGGAAAATTATTTTATAAAGAATATTTATTAAAAGAGGATTTTTCTGAATTATTTAGTAAATATAATTATAAAAATTTTGATAAGAAAAATTTTACATATTTTTTTAAAAATTTTTTTTTTGGAAGAGCTCTAAGTAAAATACACAAACAATTTTATGCCTATTATAAATTTCGATACATTGATTTTGTCAGAAAGCAGGATATTTTAAAGGCATACAATATTAATTCAATTCTTGTAATGAATTATCTTGAATTAATAAAAATGAGTAATGATTAATTCAGTCAATTTTGTTTCAAATGTAATTAAGCTTACATCAGGAAGTTTTTTTGGACAATTAGTTTTTATTTCTACGACTCCAGTTATTACTAGAATTTATGATCCTGAAGTTTTTGGGTTTTTTGCTATTTACAGCGCTATTGTTCGTCTAGTAAGTGGTATTTCACCACTTAGGTACGAAATGGCAATACTCATTGCTGAACAGAAAGAAGATGTTAAACATTTAGTTCTTATATCTTCTATATTTGTTTTCTGTGTTTGCCTGCTAAGTTATGTAATAATATCTGCAATTGATTTTTTGATGGGTTTTATCGTCGCTATTGGTGTAATTAATTCCCATAAATTACTTATATGCTTAGGTATTTTTTTTACTGGGATGATAAATGTAATAGTGTCATTAAAGACTAAAAATGGACAATTTCGCAGCATAGCTTTATTTAAGTTTATAAAACCACTATCAACCTCAATTGTTAATGTCCTTTATGGAATCATCTTAAAGTCTACATCCTTAGGTTTGATAATAGGAGATTTGATTGGATCATTTCTAGGTCTCTTGTATTTAACTTTTGAATCAATAAAAGATTTTAAATCAAAATCTTTATCTGATCTATCTAAAAATAAGACATTGTATTTACTAAAAAGATACAAAAGCTTTCCACTTTTTGGCACGATTTCTGTGCTCATAAATTCTGCAATGATTCATTTGCCTGTTATAATTATTTCTAACTTCCAGACTCCTTTAATTGTTGGATTATATTCCTTAGCAAATAGGGTTTTGCAGATGCCTATGGCATTATTCAATTCCGGTCTTAGTCAAGTATTTTTGAAAAATGCCTCAGACAATAAATCAAATAGTTTAGTTGCGCCTTTAGTCACAAAAACTTTAATAAGGTTAATAATGGTATCTATTTTCCCAATTTTTTTAGTATTATTAATTGGAGAAGATATATTTTCATTTATTTTTGGTAAAAAATGGGTTTTAGCTGGAAAATACTTACAAATTTTATCACTCTGGGCTTTTTCCGCTTTTTTAGTTCAGCCTTTAAGTCAATTAGTGAATGTTTATGAAAAGCAGAAAGAGGCATTAATAATTAATATAATTAGATTAATTATAAGATTAGGGATTTTATTATTATGTCTAACATATATTGATAATTTTACAGCAACTTTATTCTATTTTTCAATAGCTGGATTATTATCAAATATATTATTTCTGATTTGGTTATTAAAGCTAGTTGGTTGTTCATTAGGACCAATTAACGTTGCTATAATGAAATATACCTCTATCTCATTATTTTTTTGCATCCCCATTTATATGATCATAAATTTTACAAATTTAGCAACAACATATACTATTTTGTCTTCTATATTTTTGATGATTTTGTATTTTATATATACAATTTTTTCAGATCATGGATTAAAAAATCTTCTGTTTGAATCGATTAAATCGCTGAATGGTAGTAAATGAAAAATGAGTTGTCGTAATCCAATAATCATTGGAGGATCTGGTAGCAGTGGCTCAAGTTTGTTAGCAACAATATTAAATAGGCATCCAGAAATTGCCATAGGTTCTGAGCTATCTTTATTCAATAAACCAGTTTTATATGAAAATGATTGGGATGAATTTTCAAAAAATTTGAAAAAATATATTCTCAAAGGATCCTCTACAAATGGATGGTTCCTGTACTGGAAAAGTATGAAAACAATAGAAGAATATGGATGGGAAGTTGAGAGCTTGATTGAGATGTCTTTGGACTGTAAAAATAAGGTAGAATTTATTGATAATTTTTTCAATAAGTTTTTGAAAAAAAATAATAAAACTATATGGGCAGAAAAAACACCCTCTAACGCTTATTACTTTAAATCATTTTTAAAATTATACCCGGAAGGAAGGATAATTCACATTTACAGAGATTATAAAGATGTAGTTGCATCATTTCAAAAAAGAGATATGACTGCTTATTATTCCTCGATGCTTTATCTTTACAATACAGCTTCAGCTTTATCTTGTAGAGGTTTTAAAAATTATTATGAATTATCATACGAGGATTTGGTTAGTAATCCCTCAGGTTCTTTAAAGGATATTTGTAATTTTTTGAGTTTAAGTTATGATGAATCAATGCTTCATAGCAAAAATGAAAATGTTTCAAGGAAACTTAGATCTTGGAATAACGATCCATCCTCCAAAATAAGTATATCATCAATTGGTAAAGGAAAGACAGACTTATCTGACTATAATTATTATGTTTTTGATCATATACGAATCAGTAAATCTCATGTAATGAAGTATAAATTAAATTATGATAATATAGAGGATGTAGTTAAGCTTTTTAATTATAACTATCAAAAAAAATCTTATCCAATGCACTTAAGATTTTACTACATGATCAAATTGTTATTATCAATGATAACTGATAATTTGAAACGTTTTGTAATTATGATTTACATAGATAAGAAGATACATACGCTTCCTGGTAAAATTAAATTTTGGTAAAATATGAAATTGAATAAGTTCATTTTAATTATACCTGCAATATGTTTCATTTTTTTTTGGGAGATGATTCTTTACAACAAAATACCTTTAGCTAATGACTCTATAGCCCATGCTCCAATCAAGAAATGGACGGAAAGTATAAAGGACTCATCTGATATTTTTCCTCAATGGTTTCCTAATCTCTTTTCAGGTATGCCATCATATGGAGCGTATATTAATACTAGTGGAGATCCAACCGGATTACATAGTCAGAAATTTTTTTTAGAAAACAAGGGTCTTAGGATGTGGTTTTGGTTATCTATTGGCGGAATGGGATTATTTTGGTTTCTGACATATAGAAATTTTAGTATTACAAGTTCTTTATTTGGGGGAATAGCTTATTCATTATCACCCCATATGTTTGGACTAATTAGTGCTGGTCATAATAATAAAATCATGGCGATAGCATTCATCCCTTGGATTTTCTTTTCAGTCTTTTACCTTTTTCAATCTTTGTCATTAAAATCAATCCTACTTTTAAGTATTTTATCGTCAATGCAATTATGGATGAATCATCCTCAAATAGTGTACTATACTTGGATGTTTATATTTTTATGGTGGGCTTTTGATTTTTTCTTAGCATACGTTAAATCAAAAAGTTTGAAAAAAATTAAACCATTACTTTTTTTATTTTTTTCAATTTTTTTGACTCTTTTAATGGTAAGTGATCCATATATAGACGTATTCACTTTCCAAAAACATTCAAATAGAGGTGCTCCATCTGTTCTGGATAATACTAAGGAAACTTCTTCAGGAACAAAATGGGATTATGCTACTCAATGGTCTTTTCATCCTAACGAACTTATTTCTTTTTTTCTTCCTTACCATTATGGTTTACAAAATTTTAAAATAGACAATAGGACAAACCCATCAGAGTTCATGAAGCAAGCATCTTATTGGGGTTACATGCCTTTTACGCAATCTACACATTATATGGGGCTATTAGTTATATTACTACCAATGATAGGGTTTGTTTTAAGATTTAGAAATAAAAGTTATGATTTTTTTGAAAGCTATATTTGGTTAGTCAGTTTTATAATCTTGCTTATTGGATTCGGTAAACACTTGCCTTTCATCTTTCAACTGCTTTTTAACTATGCGCCTTTCTTTTCAAAGTTTAGAATACCATCTATGATATATGTTATCTTAATATTTAATTTTTCTTATTTAGCTGCAGCATCAATAGATCTTTTAATTAGTTCGGGTAAAAATGATTTATTAAAAGCATCAAAACTTATACTCATCCCATTTATTTTAATTGTATTACTATTTTTAATTTTTGGCGAATCCTTATTTAGTTTTTCCTCTCTAGGTGATAATAGGTTTCCCGACTACCTTCAATTTGTTCAAAAAATAAGGGTAGATTATTTTGAAAAAGGTTCGATGTTGGCTTTGGCTATTTCTTTAAGCTTTTTTGTAATTATATGGATGTATTCAAATGATAAATTGAGAAGGTATTTTTTTTCAAGCGGTATATTAGTCATTCTTTTAGTGGATTTTTGGATTTTAAATAATGAGTTTTTATCATTAACAAAAAAAAGGAATTTTGAAAATCAATTCGTAAAGAGTCCTTTAATTGATTTTTTAGTTAAAGATGATAGTGATTTTAGAATTTTCCCAGCAGACAATTTAGGTTCAAATATGTTTGGTTATTGGGGTATCCAATCAATTGGAGGTTATCGGGCTGTAAAGCTTAGAAATTATCAAGATCTCATGGATGTCGGTGGATTTAAGAGACCGACAATTCTCAATATGCTTAATGTAAAATATCTCCTGACAAAAAAAACAGTGAAAAACCCTGCTTTTACTAAAGTTTCTGGATTGGAAGGTATTTACCATAACCTTGATTATCTGCCCAGAGCATGGTTTGTGAGTAAAATAGATAATGTTAAAGATCAAAAAACATCATTAAATAAATTGATGGACATATCTTTTAGGCCTAAAGAAAGGGCTGTTTTAGTAGAATATGATGGACCAACTCTAGATGAGGATGGTGGTGGTTACATTGAGTCTATAGATTTAAAAACAAATCAAGTGAAAATTAATTGTTTTTCTGAAAGAGGCTCGCTTCTTGTACTCTCTGAAGTATACTACAAGCCAGGATGGAAGTGTAAGATTGACGGTAATGATACTAAAATTTATCAAACTAATCATGTCCTTCGATCGGTATATGTTCCAAAGGGAGAACATGAGGTAGTTTTCTATTATGATAATTCAAACTGGCAAGTTGCCAGAATGACATCAAGAGCATCATTTTTTCTTGCTACCTTTCTATGTTCATTTCTATTCTACAATGAAAGAAGAGCAATCCTGAGAATAAAAAAATAATGAAATATAATTATAGATATGTAGGAAATATCAAAGGCTTTATTTTTCTTGCAGGTGTTTTTTTAGTAATTGGATTACTTTCTTACACAAGTTTTCTATCGAGAGAACTTAGACAAGATAATAGAGAAGTAGTGAAACTGTATGCTGAAATTATTGCTGGAGCTGTAAACGATGATTCTAATTCAAATATCGATTTTATTTTTGAAAACATAATCAAAAAAGTAAAGTTTCCAATCATCCAGTCTGATACGGAAAAAAGCCCACAACTTTGGACTAATTTACCAAATGAAATTAGTACTTATGAGGACAGACTTTCATTTATAAAATCAATGGATGTAATAAATAAGCCTATACCATTGGTCTATTATGACGAAAGCTCTAAACCGATAACATTCGGATACTTACATTACGGCGATTCATCTTTGATTCAAAAAATTAAGATATGGACATATGTAGAAATCATATCAATAGGTTTATTTATATGTATTGGTTTTTTTGGTTTTTCATATATAAGGCATAGCGAAAAACAAAATATTTGGATTGGTTTATCCAGAGAAACTGCTCATCAATTAGGGACTCCTGTTTCAGCCTTATTGGGGTGGTTGGATTATTTGAAAAGTGAAAAAACTAATTTAGAAAAAATATTACCTGAAATTGAATCAGATATTGATAGACTTCAGCAAGTTAACAGAAGATTTAGTAAGATGGGCTCAAAACCTGAGGTTGAGCATTTTAACCTTTCAAAAAGGATAAGTAGCACCTTAGAATACCTAGAAAAAAGAATGCCATCTTTGGGCGGAAAAGTTATTTTAATAAATAACATAGATCCTGATGTAAAAATTAAAGCAAATGGGACACTAATATCATGGGCTGTTGAAAACCTTATTAGAAATGGTATTGATTCAATTGATAAGGATAATGGTCAAATTGAAGTTGCTTTGAAGCAGGATACACATTACATAAAAATACATATTATTGACAATGGATGCGGAATTCCCAAGAAAGATTGGAAGAATATTTTTAGACCGGGATTTACCACAAAAAAATCAGGTTGGGGTTTAGGCTTATCATTATGCCAGAGAATTGTTAATGATGTACATAGAGGCAAGGTGTCTGTGCTAAATTCTATCGCCTCTGAGGGCACCACCTTTGAAATAGCTATTTTAAAGTCATAAATATTATTGAAATCATCTATCAATATTATTGAAGTTTATTTAATTTTTATTGCATTTAATTAGGATTACAAATGGATTTACTTTTCTCTCAAACTCAGTCTGCCCATGGTGGTGGTTTTTTAAGTTTTTTACCTTTTATATTAATAATGGTAATTTTATACTTTTTCATGCTAAGGCCTCAAGCTAAAAAGCAAAAAGATAAAGAACTAATGATATCAAATCTTAGCAAAGGGGATAAAATTATTACCATTGGTGGCATTGTTGGGAAAATAAGTGGATTTAAAGAAAAAAATAAACTAGTAACTATCAAAGTTGATAATAATACTACTTTAACTTTAAGTAAATCCTCAATAGCTGGACTATATGGTAAAATAAATGAGGAGGATTTAAAATAATGTCTGTTTTAAAGGTTGTAAACTATGGAGATCCTATCTTGAGGAAAAAATGTCAATCTGTTAGCGATTTTGCTAAACTTCCTTCATTTGTTGAAGATATGTTTGATACAATGTATGAGGAAGAGGGGATTGGCTTGGCTGCTAATCAAGTTGGTGTAGATATGAATCTTTTTATAATTGATATTGCCCACACAGATGAGAAAGAGTTTCCTAGAATTTTTATTAACGGTATAATTACAAAGTCTTATGGTGAAAGTGTGTTTTCTGAGGGTTGTTTATCTATACCGCAGGTTGCATTAAATGTAACTAGGCCAGAAAAAATTAGATTTAAATATCAAGATATGAAAAAAAAATGGTATGAGGAAGAGTTTAACGGTTTATTGGCCCGTGCCATTCAACATGAAATGGATCATTTAAATGGTGTTTTAATTATTGACCGAGTAAGTGAAATGCAAAGAGCAAAAGTTCAGAAAGAGATAAATAAAATTAAAGATGAATCTATCTCAAGAATTAAACATATATCAGGTAAGAAAAGATTTGTTTTATAAAGGTTTTTAATTTTGTATAAAGATGTAGGATTATGTGAGCTTGAAAATAGCATTTATGGGCAATCCTAAATTTGCCATTAATCCACTAAAAAGTTTATTAGCTAGTAATCATGAGATAGTAGCCGTCATCTCAAATCCACCTAAACCAATGGGTAGGAAAAAGATATTACAACATACTGATGTTGGTAAATATGCTTTGGAAAATAATTTAAATTTAATAGAGTTAGATGATTTTAATAACAGCGATATTTTTAAGAAAATATCTTTATTAAAGATAGATATATTTGTTGTTGTAGCCTTTAGAATTCTTCCTAAGAAGTACATAGAATTACCTAAATTTGGATCAATTAACATTCATGCTTCGCTGCTTCCAAAATACAGAGGAGCAGCACCAATACAATGGGCCATAATGAATGGTGAAAAGTTTACAGGTGTTAGTATTTTTCAAATTGAAAAAAAAGTCGATACTGGTGGAATTATTCATCTAGAAAAAATTAAGATTCATGAAGAGGATAATTTTGAAACGCTATCTTTCAAGTTATCAGAATTAGGCTCCAAGGCGTTGATTAAATCTTTAACTTTGATAGAAAATGGTGATTTTAAATTATTGGTTCAAGATAACAAAAAATTAACTAGGGCTCCTAAAATTAAAAAAGAAATGCTTAGAATTAATTGGTCATGGGAAGCAGAAAAAATTAATAATTGGGTTAGGGGACTCTCCCCTTTTCCCGGCATGTATACGGTTTATAAAGGCAAAAAACTTAAAATTTTTAAGACTTGTGTGGTACATAATGACTCAGAATTGTCAGTAGGAAAAATTGAAGTTATAAATTTTAAACAGTTGTTCATCCATTGTGTTGACAAAATGATATCAGTACTTGAGGTTCAGCAGGAAGGGAAAAAAAAGCTTTCGATTCATGACTATTTAATAGGGTCGAATATTAAAAATGGTGATTATTTATCTTAGGATGCTAATTCGTAATATAATTTATTCAATACTAAATCTTTTTGATTATCATAAAGAAAAAATTCCTACCCTCCTTCTCCAAAAATTTAAAAAAACTCCTCACCTATCAAGAAGAGATAAACAAAGGATACGCGTTTGTATTAACGAAATCATTCGTTACTTGGGTATAATAGATTATTTAATTGAAGTAGGGTCAAAAAGAAAAATTAGGCATTTAAATCCTAAAATAAAAAACGTGCTAAGATTAGGTATTTATGAACTTGTTTTTGATGAAATGACTCCTGACTTCGCAGCTATTCACTCAAATGTAGAATTGGCAAAAAAAAATATTAGTAAAAAATCTTCATCTATGGTTAACGCTGTAATGAGGAATATCCAAAGACTTAGTCAAAAAAATAGAAATTGGAAAATGTCATTGATCAAAAATAAAATAGGTTTAGCATATCCAAAATGGCTTTTGAAAAAATGGGAAGATGAATTTGGTAAGAACTTAACGAAAAATCTTTGTGGTGTATTTCTAGATAAAAAAAATGTATTTATAAGGTTGGATATTGAGCAGTGCAGTGTTGATAAAATGCTATCCGTTTTAAGTCGCAGTAATATAAAAGTCATTCAACACAACCATTTTAAACTATTTTTTAAAGTAGTTTCGGGTCAAAAAAATATTTTAAATAATAATCTATTTCAAGAGGGGATAATTTCCATTCAAGATCCAGCTGCTGGAGCTGTTGTCGAGCTAATTAGTCCTCAAAAAAATGATTATATATTAGATGTATGTGCAGCTCCTGGGACAAAGTCTTTATTTATGGCTCAAAGAGTTGGTCAAGGTGGAAGAATATTTGCTTGTGATAATAGCCAAAGGAGAATAGATAAAGCATTAAAAGATAAATCAAGGCATAGATTAAATAATATTAAATGGCATTTATTAGATGCTTCAAAAGATAAATACCCTTTGCATGAAAAAATTCTATTAGATGCTCCATGCAGCGGTACTGGTGTAATTGGTAGGAGGCCAGATATAAAATGGCGATTGAGAAAAAACGATATCCAGCGAATGGCAAATCTTCAAAAATCTATATTGAAAAACATTTCGAATTATTTAAAACCTGGTGGTAAGCTTATTTACTCAACATGTTCATTAGAAAGAGAGGAAAATCAGGATGTAATCGATCACTTCTTAGGATGTAGATCTGATTTTGAATTGATAGGAACTAATTCATTATTACCAAACAGATGGGTAAGTTCTAGAGGCTTTATGTTTTCCTTTCCAACTAAAACAAACACTGATGGACTTTTTGCTGCAGTATTAAGAAAGAAAATTTGAATATTAATTTTAAATATTACATTGTAAGTATATGCATTATAACTACAATATTAATTATTCTTGCTGATTTTTTGTTAATGCCGTTTTATGTTAGACATGGTCAAGGGAGTTACATGGTAAATGTAAAAGGAAAGCAACTTGATTATGCTATAGATATTTTAAGTTCTGAGGGTCATAAAGGTGTGGTTTCAGATACACTTTTTTCCTCTGCTTTTAAGCCTGGTATTGTAATCGATCAATATCCCTCAACAAAAATGAAAGTAAAAGAAGGAAGAACTGTAAGGCTGACTATCTCAAACGCTGAACGTTCTGTTATAGTTCCTGATCTTATTGGTAGATCAGAGAGAAGCGCAGAGCTAGATATTAGGCAAGTAGGTCTTGAGATTGACACTGTTTATAAAGAGTATAATTCTGATGTTCCTCCTGGAAATGTCACATGGCAATATCCCAAGGGTGGTGACATGTTAAGTAGGGGGATGGGCGTTCATCTTACAATAAGTCTTGGCGTACCACCTAATTTTTTTCAAGCACCAAATGTTTTTGGATTGAGTAAAAAGAAAGCTCTAGTGGAAATTGAA
>MDTE01009353.1_pt1 | contig 25569 bp, 22 predicted proteins | sample 811231 | NCBI WGS metagenome assembly MDTE01 (sample SAMN05326651, study PRJNA326480) | marine metagenome | isolation source: seawater | place: Indian Ocean: Red Sea | collected 2010
GATGCTGGACAGGACCGCAATGACGCCTACGAGGGTAGCTCTGCTGACGGGAGGAACGGCGCTCGCCGCCGCCTGGATCTCGTCTGCGGCGAGTACGGTGCCGGCCGTCCCCGCGGCCTGGCCGATGCCCGCCGTCGTCGCGCAACAGGCCGGTCCGACGCCACTGCAGCTCGACCTCGCGCAAGAGGTGACGCGGCTGACCGCGCGGCTCGAACGTGCCCCCCGGCCCCGTTTTCCTGGCAGGAATCCGTTCACGCTCGACCGGCGGGAACGCCCGGTCGCCGCCCCCACGGCACCGCCGGCCGCCTCGATGCCGGCGCCGCCGACCAGCACGGTCGCTCCCGGCACTCCGCTTGGACGGCCAACCGTCGCGCTGGCCGGTATCGGGAGTGAGCGCACTCCCACCGGCATGCGCTATACCGCCATCCTGTCAGTGTCCGACCGGGTGATCCTGGCCCACGTCGGCGACGACGTCATCGGCCGGTTCCAGGTACGGCAGGTCTCCTCGGAGGCGGTCGAATTGCTCGACCATCACGACGACGTCACCCTCCACCTCACACTGCCCTGATCGCCGAGTGGCCCGCGGCACCCGTCGACGGGCGAGAGTCAGGGCAGGACCACCAACCCGGCACTGGTGACGGCGTCGACGGCGTCCAGATCCGACAGCACGGCGTCGGTCACCGCGTGATCGAGACCCGGTTCGCGATCGATGCGATAGATCGAGACGGCGCCGCCGGTGCCACGCCCCAGGGCGAGGGTGGCGATGTTGACCCCGTGCCGTCCGAGGATGGTGCCGACCTCTCCGATGACCCCGGGCCGGTCGTCGTTGCGGATCACGACCAGGGTGCCCTCGAGGGGCGCCTCGACGGTGACGCCATCGAGCAGCACGAGGCGGGGTCCGGCCTGCTCGAAGATCGCGCCCTCCACCCAGTGCTCGCCCTCATCGGTGTGCAGCTTGACCGAGATGAGGCTCGTGAAGTTGCGCGGGCGCGTACTGCGGGTCTCGACGATGTCGATACCGCGTTCGCGTGCGAGCGCTCGCGCGTTGATCGGCGTCACCTGTGACGACAAGGTGGCGCCGAAGAATCCGACGAGGGTTGCCCCGACCAGGAGCTCGTTGTTGCCCTCGGCCAGCTCACCGTAGTAGCGCAGCGCCACGGTCTGAATGCGTCCCCTGGCAACCTGAGCCAGGAACGCGCCGAGTCGTTCGGCCAGCGTGGCGAACGGCTGAATCCGCTTCAGCTCGTCCGGCGGGAGCGAGGCGTAGTTGACGGCGTTGCGCACCAGCCCGGTCTCGAGATAGTCCCGGACATAGGTCGCGGTTTCGAGGCCCACCAGCTCCTGGGCCTCACGGGTCGAGCCAGCGATGTGGGGGGTGGCCACGACCTGAGGCAATCGGGTCACCGGCCGGTCGGTGGCCGGCTCGCTCTCGAAGACATCGAGCCCCGCACCGCCCAGTCGCCCGTCCTCGATCGCCGAGACCAGCGCGTCCTCGTCAATCAGGCTGCCTCGAGCCGTGTTGACGATGCAGGCGGTGGGTTTGCACCTCGCCAGCCGGGCGGCATCGAAGAGTGGCCGGTCGCCCGTGGCTGGCATGTGCAGCGTGATGAAGTCCGCCTCGGCACACACGTCATCGAGCTCGAGCAGCGTCACCCCGATGTCGTCGGCGACCTGCGCGGCAATGAACGGGTCGTGTGCCACTGCACGCATCCCGAACGCATGGCCACGCTGGACGACGGCGCGGCCGATCCGGCCGAGCCCGACGACCCCCAGGGTCTTGCCTCTGAGCTCAGTGCCCGTGAGCCGCTTCTTCTCCCAGCGACCCTCCTTGAGGTGATGGTCCGCCTGCGCGATGTTCCGCGCCGAGGCGAGGATGAGCGCAAAGGCGTGCTCGGCCACGCTGATGCTGTTGGCGCCCGGTGCGTTGACCACGAGGATGCCTCCGGCGCTCGCCGCGTCCAGGTCGACGTTGTCCACCCCGGTACCGGCCCGCGCGATGACGCGCAGCTTCGGTGCGCGCGCGATCAACGCGGCGTCGACCTGGGTGGCGCTGCGAACGACAATGGCGTCGGCGTCGGCAAGGGCTTCGTAGAGCGTATCCGGGGGGCGCCCGGTCTCCGCGTCGACCTCCCAGCCGCGCTCGCGGAAGAGATCGGCGGCGGAGTTCGGTAGTGGATCAGCGATGATGATCTTCAAGGTGTGTTCCTCGGTGAAGGCGTGGAGGGTGCGTGTGTTCGAGCGTGTTCGTCAGCCGTCCGCGCCTGCCGGGAGGCGCACGGGCCGTACAGTATAATGGGCGACCGTTCGGCGGCGGACCAGCCATCATCGGCTCGCCAGTCTGGCCGCACCACGATGGTGCAAATCGCTAGAAGTCCCCGGTTGACGCGGCTCAGTTGCAACTCGAAGCACATTTTTCCACAAGGTTTTCCACAGTTTCTGTGAAGATCTTCTGACACGCCACGGGGACGTGCCCTAAAAGCCACGTCCGGTTCGACAGCGGAACGTGTCGGGCACCAGACGCAACTCATCTCAACCGCTGCATCGGTACGTGAACCTGCGACGTCGTCGAAGTTTGTTCAGCGACGTTGCTGTCAGATACCTGGTAGAAGGAGCGACGAGAACACCATGAATCGAAAAGTCAGCGTCATCGGTTCCGGCAACGTGGGAGCGACCGCGGCGCGGAGTATCGCGGACAAAGAACTCGCCGACGTCGTCGTGCTCGACATCCTCGAGGGTGTGCCCCAGGGAAAGGGGCTCGACATGCTGGAAGCGTGTCCCATCGAAGGATCTGACTCACGGGTGCTCGGTTCCAACGACTACGCCGATACGGCTGGCTCCGACGTGGTGGTCATCACCGCCGGTCTCGCGCGCAAGCCGGGCATGAGTCGAGACGATCTGCTGAACAAGAACGCCGGGATCATGAAGTCGGTGACGGCGGAAGTGGTCAAGCACTCGCCGGACTGCATCATCGTGCCGGTGACCAACCCTCTGGACGCGATGTGTCAGGTGGTCTATCGCGAGAGTGGCTTCCCGCGGGAGCGGGTCGTGGGCATGGCGGGCGTGCTCGACTCGGCCCGCATGCGATCGTTCATCGCGGCCGAACTGAACGTGTCGGTCGAGAACACCCACGCGTTCGTGCTGGGGGGCCATGGCGACACGATGGTGCCGCTGCCGCGTTACAGCACCGTGGCCGGCATCCCGATTACCCAGTTGATGGACCAGGCGACGATCGATGCGATCGTCGATCGAACCGCCAACGGTGGGGCCGAGATCGTCAAGCTGCTCGGCACCGGGAGCGCGTTCTATGCGCCCGGCTCGGCGGCCGTCGAGATGGTCGAGGCCATCCTGAAGGACAAGAAGAAGATCCTGCCGTGCGCTGTGTATCTGCAGGGTGAGTACGGCGTCAACGATCTCTTCGTCGGGGTGCCGGTCAAGCTCGGGGCGGGTGGCGCGGAGCAGATCATCGAGATCTCGCTCGAGGCGGACGAGCAGGCGGCGCTCGACAAGTCGGCTGCCGCGGTCAAGGAACTGGTCGACCTCCTTGGCCTCTAGAGGCGGGTCGCGATACACACAGCCTGCCGGGCACGCACGGCGTGCCCGCGGCGCGGCGTGGGGCGTTGGGGCCCCACCAGCGCCGCGTGGGGGTTGGGGCGAAGCCCCATGGAATAGATGAAGATTCACGAGTATCAGGCCAAGGCGGTGCTCGCCGAGCACGGGGTGCCAGTGCCTCGCGGCGAAGCGGCGTTCTCGGTCACCGAGGCGAAGGCGGCAGCCGAGCGGCTCGGAGGACGCGTCGTCGTCAAGGCGCAGATCCACGCCGGGGGACGCGGCAAGGGGGGCGGCGTCAAGCTGGCCGACGACGTCGAGACGGCCGTCACCCTGGCCGACCAGATGCTCGGGATGACCCTGGTGACCGCCCAGACCGGACCCACCGGCCGGGTCGTGTCCCGGCTGCTCATCGAGGAAGGCCTCGAGATCGCATCAGAGCTCTATCTGGGGCTGCTGATCGACCGGGCCACCCAGCGTCCGGTGCTGATGGCGAGCGCCGCCGGCGGAATGGACATCGAGCAGGTGGCGGCCGACACGCCGGAGCAGATCCATCGGGTGTCGATCGATCCCGGGCTCGGGCTCTGGCTCGCGCCATTCCAGACCCGTCAGCTCGCGGCGGCCGTCGGGTTGGTCGGCAAGCCGGCCGCCCGCGCGTCGGCGCTCATGCTGCGGCTGTGGGAAACCTTCCTCGCCATCGACGCCTCGCTCATCGAGGTCAATCCGCTCGTCGTGACTGCCGACGAGCGGGTCCTGGCGCTCGATGCCAAGATCACGCTCGACGACAACGCGCTCTTCCGGCATGCGGAGCTACGCGAGCTTCGCGATCTGGACGAGGAAGAGGCGCTCGAGATCGAGGCCTCGAAGCATTCCCTCAACTACATCCGGCTGGACGGCTCCATCGGGTGCATGGTGAACGGCGCCGGCCTGGCGATGGCGACGATGGACATCATCAAGCTGGCGGGCGGTGAGCCCGCGAACTTCCTGGACGTGGGCGGTGGCGCCAACGCCGACCAGATCCGTCACGCGTTCCGCATCCTGCTTTCGGACGACAAGGTGCGTTCGGTGCTCATCAACATCTTCGGCGGCATCCTCCGCTGCGACGTCCTGGCCGAGGGGGTCATCGCCGCGGTGACCGACCTGGGGGTGGATGTGCCGGTGGTCATCCGGATGGAAGGGACCAACGTCGAGGAAGGCAAGCGGATGCTGCGGGAGAGTGGGCTCAATTTCACGACGGCCGACAGCATGGGCGAGGGCGCCGACCACGCCGTGCGTCTGGCTGGCGGGGAGGCGGGGCGCTAGCCATGGCGGTGTTGCTTGACCGGGAGACGCGGCTCCTCGTGCAGGGAATCACCGGGCGTGAGGGCAGCTTCCACGCCCGACAGGCGGCCGAGTACGGCACCCAGGTGGTCGCGGGGGTGACACCGGGCAAGGGGGGCAAGACCCAGGACGGCGTCCCGATCTTCAACACGGTGGCCGACGCGGTCCGTGAGACCGGCGCGAATGCCTCGGTCGTGTTCGTCCCGCCACCGGTGGCCGCCGATGCGGTCATGGAGGCGGCCGACGCCGACCTGCCGTTGATCGTCTGCATCACCGAGGGGATCCCGACGCTGGACATGATGCGGGCCATCGAGTTCCTGCGCGACCGTCCGAGTCGACTCATCGGCCCGAATTGTCCTGGCCTGATCACGGCCGGACAGGCCAAGGCCGGCATCATTCCCGGGCACATCTGCCGCGAGGGTCGGGTAGGGATCGTGTCCAAGAGCGGGACGCTGACCTACGAGGCAATCCACCAGCTGACCCAGCTCGGTCTCGGCCAGACGACCTGCATCGGGATCGGGGGAGACCCGCTCATCGGTACCAGCTTCATCGATGCGCTCGCGCTGTTCCAGGCCGACGACGAGACCGAGGCGGTGGTCCTCATCGGTGAGATCGGGGGCCACGCCGAGGAGGATGCGGCCGCCTACATCACCGACCACTTCACGAAGCCGGTGGTCGGGTTCATTGCCGGGCAGACGGCGCCTCCCGGGCGTCGCATGGGACACGCCGGGGCCATCATCTCTGGTGGACAGGGCACGGCCGACGGCAAGATGGCGGCCCTGACGGCGGCTGGTGTCCGGGTGGTGAAGAGTCCGTCTGATATCGGCACGGCGATGGCTCTTCTGCTAGAATAGAAAAGTTTTGCCGTGTTCCGATTGAGGACACTACCGAGTTCACCATCCTTCCAAACCCTTCTGTCGCCTTGAGGATCTGAATGTCCCCGTCCGACGTTGCCGTCGAAGAACGTCCATCCACCACGTCCTCCGAGTCCGTCGTCAACGATTTCAGCATCCAGGTTGCCACCGTCAACGGCTCAGGAAGCCAGACGGCGAATCTGGTGCTGCTGCGCGCCATCTTTCAGATGGGGGTGCCGGTCTCGGGGAAGAACCTGTTTCCGTCCAACATCGCCGGTTTGCCGACCTGGTTCACCATCCGGGCGAACAAGGACGGCTACATCGCCCGCAAGAAAGAGATCGACGTGCTCGTGGCGATGAATCCGGAGACCGCCCGAGAAGATGTGCTCAACCTCGAGGCGGGGGCCGCGGTGGTCTACGACGAGCCACTTGGCCTGAGTGAGGTGCGAAACGACCTCATCTTCTATCCGGTACCGTTCGACAAGCTCGTGGCCGAGGTATCACGGGACGTCAAGCTGCGCCGCCGCGTGCGCAACATGATCTACGACGGCGTGCTGTCGCGGCTGTTCGGCGTCGAGCTCGGTCAGATGGAGGCGGCGCTCAAGAAGCAGTTCGGCAACAAGCCGAAGGTCGTGTCGATCAACAAGGAGGCGCTCGACGTGGGCTTCGCCTACGCCGACGAGCACCTCGAGAAGCAGGACCCGTATACGGTGGCGCCGATGGATGCGACCCAGGGGCGGATCCTGATCGACGGCAACGCGGCCGCGGCGATCGGCTGCATGATGGCCGGCGTGACGGTCGTCGCGTGGTATCCGATCACGCCTTCGTCATCGCTCTGCGAGACGCTGATCAGCTATCTCCGGAAATACCGGATCGACAAGGAATCGGGCAAGGCCACCTTCGCGGTGGTCCAGGCCGAGGACGAGATCGCGGCCCTGGGGATGACCATCGGAGGCGGCTGGGCAGGAGCGCGGTCGATGACCGCGACCTCGGGGCCGGGTATCTCGCTGATGGGCGAGTTCGCCGGGCTGGGTTACTACGCCGAAGTGCCGGCCGTGATCTTCGATGTGCAGCGGGTGGGGCCGTCCACCGGGTTGCCGACCCGGACCGCGCAGGGGGATGTGCTGTCGACCGCATTCCTGTCCCACGGCGATACCCGGCACCCGATGTTGTTCCCCAGCTCTCCTGAAGAGTGCTATTCGATGGCGATGAACGCCTTCGACCTGGCCGAGCGCTTCCAGACTCCGGTGTTCGTGCTCACCGATCTGGACCTCGGGATGAACACCTGGATGTCGGACAAGTTCGACTACCCGACCAAGCCGCTCGATCGGGGCAAGGTGCTCGACGCCGAGACCCTCGACCGGATCGGCAAGTTCGGTCGTTACCGGGACGTCGATGGCGACGGTATCCCGTATCGAACGATCCCTGGCAACGCGTTGCCCGCCTACTTCGCCCGCGGCTCAGGACACAACGAGTGGGGGCAGTACAGCGAGCGGTCGGACGATTACAAGAAGAACGTCGACCGGTTGACGCGCAAGTTCGAGACCGCCCGGAACTGGATGCCGGCGCCCGAGGTGGACATCAATCGGCGAGCCCGGATCGGGATCGTGGCCTATGGCACCACCCACTGGGCGATCACCGAGTCGCGCGACCAGCTGGCCGAGGAAGCGGACCTGCAGACGTCCTACTACCGGCTGCGGGCCTATCCCTTCCGGTCGGCGCTGGCCTCGTTCATCGAGCGCCACGACCGCGTCTACGTCGTCGAGCAGAACCGCGACGCCCAGATGTCGACGCTCATGCGTCTCGAGCTGCGGGCGGAGCTGGCGGGTCGACTCCGGAGCGTGCTGCACTACGCCGGTGAGCCGATCGACGCGCGCACCATTACCGACGACATCCTGATCCAGGAAGGCTATCGAGTGGAGTACTCCGCTCATAACGGTGGGGTGCCGCACGACGCCGGCGTGGGCGGCGAGTAGGCATTCCATCGAGGACCGGTCAACGAGGCAGACAGACGTGGCTACTGCGACACCGAAGAAGAAGACGAACCGGATCGGGCTCGAGCTCCCGGTCTACCGTGGCAGCAAGACGACGCTCTGCGCCGGCTGCGGCCACAACGCCATTTCCGAGCGGATCATCGACGCCTGTTTCCAGATGGGTATCGAGCCGACGCAGGTGGTCAAGCTGTCGGGCATCGGCTGCTCCAGCAAGAGCCCGGCGTATTTCCTCGGCTCCTCCCACGGTTTCAACTCCGTCCACGGACGGATGCCGTCGGTGGGAACCGGCGCCATGCTGGCCAACAAGCAGCTGGTGGCGATCGGGGTCAGTGGTGACGGCGACACGGGCGCCATCGGGATCGGACAGTTCGTCCACCTGATGCGCAGGAACCTGCCGGTCATCTACATCATCGAAGACAACGGCTGTTACGGCCTGACAAAGGGGCAGTTCTCTCCGACGGCCGATGTCGGCTCGACGCTGAAGACCGGAGTGGTCAACGATCTGCCGCCCATCGACACCTGTGCGCTCGCCATCCAGCTGGGTGCCACGTTCGTGGCGCGGTCGTTCTCGGGCGACAAGAAGCAGCTGACCGCCATCCTCAAGGCGGCGCTCAGTCACCGCGGCACCGCCATGATCGATGTCCTGTCGCCGTGTGTGACGTTCAACGACCACGAGGGCTCAACCAAGAGCTACGCCTACGTCAAGAGCCACGACGACCCGCTCGAGGAGATCGACTTCGTGCCGTTCTTCGAAGACATCTCGATCGAGTACGAGCCAGGGACGACGCAGGAAGTGACGCTGCACGACGGTTCCCGGCTATATCTCAAGAAGCTCGATGAGAGCTACAACCCCACCGACAAGCTGCAGGCGCAGCGCGTACTGCACGAGACGCATGGGCGAGGCGAGTTCGCCACCGGGCTCATCTATGTCGAGCCCGTGGCCGACGACTTCATCACGACGCTCAACCTCGTGGATGAGCCGCTGGCGACCTTGCCCGACGACCGGGTACGCCCGCCGCGCGCGGTGCTCAACGAGATCATGGAGAGTCTAGGGTGACCGACGGTATGGAGCGCACGTTCGCCATCATCAAGCCGGACGCGGTCGCGGCGGGCAATGCCGGGGCGATCCTGCAGGCGATCGAAGGGGCGGGATTTCGTCTGGCGGGGCTGCGGCTGGTGCACCTGACCAAGGCGGAGGCCGAGGGCTTCTATGCGGTGCATCGCGAACGTCCGTTCTTCGACAGCTTGACCGACTTCATGTCCTCTGGCCCCGCGATCGTGCTGGCGCTCGAGGCGCCCGATGCGATCATCAAGTGGCGCACCTTGATGGGCGCGACCGACCCCGCCAAGGCCGACGACGGAACGCTGCGGAAGCGGTTCGGGTCCTCGATCGAGCACAACGCCACTCACGGGTCGGACGCGCCGGACACGGCGGCGTTCGAGCTTGGCTACTTCTTTCGGGGAGTCGAGCTGGGCTGAGGACTGGTGGGCAAGCTCCTGGTCGTGGTGGGGCTCGCCATCGCCGGCATCGGCGCGCTGCTGATGCTGGGGCTTCCGCTGGGGCGGTTGCCTGGCGACATCGTGTATCGACGCGGCAACGTCACCATCTACATGCCGCTGGCGACCGGCCTGCTGCTCAGCGTGGTGCTGACGCTGGCGCTCTCGTGGTGGCGCAGGTAGGCGGACAGGAGGAACATGGCGATCAAGTCGGACCGGTGGATCAAGGAGATGGCGGCCAAGGGCATGATCGAGCCGTTTGTCGAGAGCCAGGTCCGAGAAGACGTCGTGTCCTTTGGCCTGTCGTCGTATGGCTACGACATCCGCGTCGCCGACGAGTTCAAGGTCTTCACCAATATCAACAACACCGTGATCGATCCGAAGGCGTTCGATCCCCGGTCGTTCATCGACATCAAGTCGGACCTCTGCATCGTGCCGCCGAACTCGTTCGCGCTGGCGCGGACGGTCGAGTATTTCCGGATTCCCCGTGACGTGTTGACCGTGTGCCTGGGCAAATCGACCTATGCCCGCTGCGGCATCATCGTCAACGTCACGCCGTTCGAGCCGGAGTGGGAGGGCACGGCGACCCTCGAGATTTCCAACACCACGCCGCTTCCGGCGAAGATCTATGCCAACGAAGGCATCGCGCAGGTCCTGTTCTTCCAGAGCGACGAGACCTGCGAAGTGTCTTACGGCGACAAGAAGGGGAAGTATCAGGCCCAGCTCGAGGTGACGCTGCCGCGTATTTGAGGCGCGGTGGAGGAGGTCGGATCTTGACCGGCCGGATGCCACATTGTAGGATCCGCGGCGTTGTCGATTTGGACGGGTTGTAGTGCGATAGAGCTTGTGATTAAATGCACAAACGACGGATGTTCGTGAGCTTTTCGCACCCGGTTGTACCCCCGACGCACTGATGGAAAAGCTTGGCGAGCGCGAGCCTGCGCGCCCGGTCGGTCCGCTTGCGGCTGCACCGTCGCTAGCTGTCCAGTTCTTTCTGATCCCGCTTGCGGTGGTCGCGGTCGTCGTCGCGATCTACGGCGGGTTCCGGATGATGGTCGCTGACGAGCGGACGCCGGAAGAGTATCTGAACGACGTGCGGACCGGGGGACGGGATCGCCGCTGGCCGGCGGCCTACGAGCTGGCTCGCCTGATGGGCGAGCCCGACGTGCAGGCACAGCATCCGGACCTGGCACCGGCGCTGTTGCGGGCCTTCGAACAGTCGGGCGGTGACGACCCTCGGATCCGTCGCTATCTGGCGCTGGCGATCGGCCGGCTCGAGACGCCGCCGAGCGATACCGTGAGCACGTTGACCGCGGCGCTCGACGAGCCTGACACCGAGACGCTGATCAGCATCCTGTGGGCGCTGGCGTCGCTCGGGGACGAGTCGGTCGTGCCGGAGGTCGTGAAGCTGTATCAGGCGACCGACCCCGGCGTCCGGAAGATGGTGGTGTACGCGCTCGGGGTGCTGCCGGATCACGATGCGGGCGAGCACCGGACGCTGCGCGCCGCCTTGACCGACCCGGTACCCGACGTGCAGTGGAACGCCGCGGTGTCGCTGGCCCGGCACGGAGATGGCCGGGGGCTGACCGTCATCCGGCGGATGCTCGACCGCGAGTATGTGACCAGTCACGTGACGCCGTCTGAAGCCCTCGCGGATCCGACCAGCGAGGTGATGATCAGCGGTCTCAAGGCGGTGGCCGCGCTCGGGACGGTCAGTGTCGAGGCCGACCTGCGCGGACCGGTCGAGCGTCTCGCCGACACCGACGAGAATCTGAAGGTGCGGCAGGCCGCCATGGAGGCGCTCGAAGCGCTCGACGGCTCGCCCTTCGAGCGCAATGTCGCCGAGCGGTAAGGGCGAGCAGACAGGGTGACGACCGTCGTCGACGGATAGAGATAGGACACGAGCATGGCTGACGAACCGAAGACTCCACCGCCAGCAGAGACCCCGCCGAGCGCCGGTGCGAAACCGGCCGCGGCCAAGCCGGCCGCCGCAGCCGCCAAGCCGGCCGCGGCCGCCGCGGCGGCGGCCAACGATGCCAAGCTGAAGGGGCGGACGACCAGCCCGGCGGCGCGTTCCGCGAGCAAGAAGGCGCCCGACGACGATACGTCGCCGCTGATGGGACGCCGCGGGTGGATGGGCCTGGCCTGGGGTGCGTTTACCGCCGCATCGGCTGGCTGTCTGGCTGCAACCGGCCGGTTCATGTTCCCGAACGTGCTCAACGAGCCGCCGCAGCAGTTCACCATCGGGTTCCCGGAGGACTACGGGGTCGGGGTGGACGAGCGGTTCAAGGACACGATGGGGGTGTGGATCGTGCGGACGGAGAACGACTACACCCACGAGGCGTCCGGGTTCTATGCGCTCTTCTCGATCTGCACCCACCTGGGCTGCACCCCCAACTGGCTGTCGGCCGAGAACAAGTTCAAGTGCCCGTGTCACGGGAGTGGGTTCCGTCCAACCGGCATCCACTTCGAGGGACCGGCTCCGCGGCCGCTCGAGCGGACACGGATCGTCAGGGCCGAGGACGGCCAGATTCTCATCGACAAGAGTCGGAAGTTCCAGGAAGAGCTGGGTCAGTGGACCGACCCGGAGTCCTTCCTTCAGATCTAGTTACTTAGGCGATCATGGCTGACACCAAGACCATCGAACCAAAAGCTCCGGCGCTTGTACGGGCGTGGGACTGGCTCACCGAGACCCAGGTCTGGACATCGATCTTCCGGCACACGGCCCCGATCAACGATCGGAATCGCGTGCTGGTCATGCTGTCCAACGTCTTTCTCCACATGCATCCCGTGCGCCTCCGCAAGTCCGGCGTGCGGTTGCGCTATACCTGGTGCATGGGCGGCATCAGCTTCTTCCTCTTCCTGGTGCTGACCTTCACCGGGTTGCTACTGATGTTCTACTACCGGCCCACGCTGGAGTACGCGTATTCCGACATCGTCGGGCTGCGCGAGCACGTCCCGCTGGGCATCATGCGCGAGATGCACCGCTGGGGCGCCCACGCCATGGTGATCACGGTGTGGCTCCACATGTTCCGCGTCTTCATGACCGGTTCCTACAAGCCGCCGCGGGAGTTCAACTGGAACATAGGCGTCATCATGTTGGTGTTGACGCTGTTGCTGTCGTTCACCGGCTATCTGCTCCCATGGGACCAGCTGGCCATCTGGGCGATCACGGTTGGCTCGAACATGGCTCGGGCGACACCATTCCTCGGGCATGAGGGGCCCGGGTTCCAGCTGATGCGCCTGGGCGACGTCCAACTGGTGCACGCGGCCGACGATGCCCGGTTCGCCCTGCTCGGCGGCACGCTGGTGGGCGAGGGCGCGCTCCTGCGCTTCTACGTGTTGCATTGTGTGGCGCTGCCGCTCGTCATCGGGTTCCTGATGGCCGTGCACTTCTGGCGCGTCCGCAAGGACGGTGGGATCTCGGGGCCGCTCTAGAGGTCGAAGGTCAGACAGCGAAGACGGAATCTGACGGATACGAAATATGGACGCGATCAAGAGCTTTATTGACCTGTTTGCCGATCCGCGGCTGTTCTTCACGATCTCAGTGGTCGCACTGGTCCTAATCGTCTGGAAGCGCGAGGCGTGGGCCAGCAACAGCTGGGGCTGGGGAATGATGATCTTCCTGGCCATCTTCTTCGGCTTCGGGCTGACCGACGAGAACTTCAACCTCATCATCACCAAACCGGACAACGTGCCGATCGTGGCGCTGATCTTCCTGCTGGTGTTCTTTACCTGGTACTCGATGCGCGAGGCCGTGAAGAACGACCAGCGGATCGCCGCCGGCAAGGACCCGATCGAGAAGGAAGAAGAGGATCGCGTCTGGACCTGGCCCGACTTGGTCTATACCGAGCTGATCTCGATGGTCGTCTGCATGGTCATCTTGATCCTGTGGTCGATTGGGCTCGAGGCTCCCATTGAACAGCCGGCCAACAACGCCAACACGCCGAATCCTTCGAAGGCACCCTGGTACTTCCTGGGTCTGCAGGAGATGTTGGTGTATTACGACCCGTGGCTGGCTGGCGTGGTCCTGCCCTCGCTCATCATCGTGGGTTTGATGGCCATCCCCTATATCGACAAGAACCCGAAGGGGAACGGCTACTACACTTTTGTCGAGCGGAAGGCCGAGATCGTCATCTTCCTGTTCGGTTTCATCATTCTCTGGAACTCCCTGATCGTGCTTGGAACGTTTCTCCGCGGACCGAACTGGAACTTCTTCGGGCCGTTCGAGTACTGGGACGTGCACAAGCTCGAAGCCCTGACCAGTGTGCAGCTTTCCGACTACATCTGGGTACGTGGGTTGGGGATGGCCCTGCCCGAGAATCCGTTCGTGCGGGAGATCTTCGGCATCCTGATCACGATTGGCTACGTGTTCGTGCTGCCGGTCGCGCTCGCCAAGAAGGGGTTCAGTCGTTACTACGAGAAGCTCGGGCCGGCGCGGTTCTATGTCACCGTCACCCTGTTTCTTGCGATGCTCTCGCTACCGATCAAGATGCTGACCCGGTGGCTGTTCAATCTGAAGTACGTCGTGTCGATTCCGGAGTTCTTCTTCAACATCTAAACCGGGGTCTTGCGACCGTTGATTTCGAGGCCGCCCTCGGGCGGCGAGATCTTGCGCCATGGCAGATAAGCGGGCAGTCGGACACGCCTACAACATCGATTTCCTGAACGTGGTCTTCGCCGCGTCCAGTCTGTTTGTGCTCTTCTCGACAGTCTGGATGGTGTGGGACGACTACGACCGGGAGTGGAAGAACTACCAGCGCCAGTTCAGCGCCCTCGAGATGGAGGTCACGCGCGCCAGCCTCGCGGCCGAGCAGGCCAACGTCGACCAGGCGCAGGTGGCCGCGCTCACCGCCCAGCGAGACGCGGCGGCACAGGCGGTTGGGGGGAACCAGGCGCAGATCGACGAACTGGAGACGGAGCTGGCCGAAATCGAGCGGCAGCTCTTCAGCGCCACCCAGACCTTCAACTTCACCAAGGCGATCTACGACGTCGACCGCTACTCGTTCGAGGTGCGACGAGAGGAAGCGCATCAGTATGGCGATGGCGACCACGAGGTCGAGGGTGAGGAGGACGTCACCGCGTTGTACGAGCGCTGGGTCGAGGAAGGCCTCGAGGTTCAGCGGCTGGAGGCCGAGCGGGACGACATCCGGAACCAGATTGCCGCGATCACCGAGCAGGTGGACGGTCTGAACGCCGAGATCGGCGGCCTCGTGGGCGAGACCGAGCGCTTGCAGGGGCTGGTCGACGATCTGGAGCCGAACCTGATCGAGGACTACCTCTTGAACGCTCCGCTGCTCGACTTCATGGCGCCGTCGCTGACCGTGCGCCAGACCATCACGCCGAATGTGGTCGATGACGTGAATTTCACCCGGGTGCCGAAGATGGACCGGTGTCAGACGTGCCATCTGGCCATCGACCGCGAAGGCTACGAGGATTACCCGCAGCCGTTCCGGACCCATCCAAATCTCGACCTGTATGTCGGCAGCGCGTCGCCCCACACGCTCGAATCGACCGGATGCACGGTGTGTCACGAGGGGATGGGGCAGACGATCAACTTCGTGCAGGCGGCGCACTCGCCCTCCTCACCGGAGCAGATGGCCGAGTGGGAAGAGCGGTACGGATGGGAAGAGCAGCACTACTGGGATCTGCCCATGCTGCCCAACGGCATGGCCGAAGCGTCGTGCCGCAAGTGCCACCAGGGCGAGGTGTTCGTGCCCGGAGCCGAGAAGCTCAACCTGGCGTATGGCATGTATGAGCGAGCCGGGTGCTACGCGTGCCACAACACGGCCGGCTTCGCGGACCTGCGAAAGCCAGGACCGGACTTGACGAAGGTCGCTTCGAAGCTGGACGAGGAGTGGGTGGCCAACTGGATCCGCGACCCGCGTGCCGTCAAGCCGAGCACCTGGATGCCGAAGGTCTCGTACAACTCGAACAATAGCGCCGAGGAAGAGGGCTTCCCGGTCCGAAACGAGGTGGAGATCGACGCCGTCGTGGCGTATCTGTTCGCCAGTTCCGAGGACCATGAGTTCGCGGTGTCCTCGCCGCCGCGCGGAGACGCGGCCAACGGTGAGCAGCTGGTCGAGTCCGTTGGCTGTCTGGCGTGCCACATCACTGGCGATGAGGGGCGCGACGTGGCCGGTCCGAGGCGCACCTTCGGTCAGCCGCTCCAGGCGCTCGGAAGCAAGACCTCCTATGAGTGGATCTTCGACTGGGTGCGAGATCCGAAGCACTACAGCAGCGAAACCTACATGCCGGATATGCGGCTCACCGACGCCGAAGTGGCGGACGTGGCGACGTATTTGGATGGCTTGACCGGAGGGGACGGCACTTCCGCCGCCGCGTCGTATCAGCAGTCGGACGTCGATGCCGTGCTGCTGGACTACATGCGTGCCATCGTCCCGTTCGAGGAGGCCCAGAGCACGATCGCCGGGATGAGCGACGAAGAGAAGCTCCTCGACCTCGGGGAGCGGGCCATCGGGCGATATGGGTGCTACAGCTGCCACCAGATCAGTGGGTTCGACGATGTGCAGCCGATCGGCGTCGAACTGACCGAGGAAGGTAGCAAGCTGCTGCCGCAGTTCGACTTCGCCTTCGTGCACGACATTCCGCACACGAAGCGGGACTGGATCAACCAGAAGCTCGTGGATCCCAGGATTTATGACACCAACCGGATCCTGCAGCCGCTCGAGAAGCTGCGGATGCCGAACTTCGGCTTCTCCGCCGACGAAGCCCGGCTGCTGACCACGGCGGTCCTGAGCTTCCAGCGCGACGTGCAGCCGAAGGAGGCCCAGCGGCCGCGAGGCGCTCAGGCGGATGCCTTGGTGGAAGGCCGGAATCTCGTGCGCCGGCGTAATTGCGTGGCATGTCACGAGATCGAGGCGGATGGCGGGGACTACGTGGCCCTGGTCGATGATCCGTCGCTGGCGCCCCCGATGCTGACCCCGCAGGGCGCGAAGGTGAAGCCGGACTGGATGTACGCCTTCTTCAAGGGGCCGATCACGATTCGCCCGTGGCTGCAGGTCCGCATGCCGACCTTTGGGCTCGAGGACCAGCACTGGAACGAGGTGATCGACTACTTCGCGGCCGTATCGGACTCGATCGGGGAGTTCCGGACTCACGACGTCAGCGCGTCCACGGAAGTCCTGAGGACGGGTGAGGAACTGTTCGATCTGCTGCGCTGCCAGCAGTGCCATGTGCTCGACACGATCCCTGACGACCAACCGTTGGAGAACCTGGCTCCCGACCTGCGGATGTCGCCAGAGCGTCTGCAGCCGGACTGGGTGGTCGACTGGTTGATCAACCCCCTGCAGATTCAGCCGGGCACGCGCATGCCTGGGTTCTTCACGGAGTATCCGGACTCGTTCTATCCGCAGTTCGACCAGGACGCGGTCGCGCAGATCGAATCGATCCGAGACTATCTCTGGACGTTCCGCGGCGGACCGAGTCCGATGTCCGGGAACTAGTACTTGGATGGGGCTTCGCCCCAAGCCTCTCGCAAGGTTAGTTGGGGGAACCGAGTTGATGAGACGGCCGGAGCGTTGCTCCGGCCGTTTTCATTTCTTGAAGCGCTCGCTGGCCGTTGCCAACCTGAAGCTCGACCGGCGCGACGGCGTCGGTCACGACTGTCACGGACCACCCACGCCCCAGCGCGTCGAGCACCGAGTGGCGCACGCAGTAGTCGGTCGCGAGCCCGCCGACCACTAGGTGACTGACCAGCCGGTCGCGCAGATCTTCTTCCAGCGGCGTGCCGTCTTCGAGCGTGCCGTCGAACGCTGAGTACCCGTCGCTCGACGGTTCGACCCCCTTGCTCACGACTCGAGTGTGCGGGGGCAGGGCGAGCTTGGGATGGAAGCGGGCACCATGGGAGCCCGCGACGCAGTGCGAGGGCCACTCGCCGCTCGGCGCGAAATGCGACGAGTCGGCCGGGTGCCAGTCGCGAGTCGCATACAACGGTCGATCGGCCGGAGAGTCGAGAATCAACCGGTTGACGACGGGAACGACGAGATCCCCGCCCGGCACGGCCAACGCTCCCCCTGGGCAGAAGTCCCGCTGCACGTCGATGACCAGGAGCGCGGTGCGGGCGCGGAGCGGTGAGCCGACCGTTTCGGACATCGGTGATACATTACCATCGCGCCACGCGCCACTATCGCTTCGATTTCCTCCATATGGCCCCCGCCGGAGCGCTTTCAACCGACCTTTACGAATTCACGATGGCCGCCGGCTATCACGTGGCCGGAGACACGGCTCGGGGGACGTTCGAGCTGTTCGTCCGGGAGCTTCCGCCGACCCGGGGCTACCTCGTCGCGGCGGGGTTGGAACCGGCCCTGGAGTTCTTGGCGTCGTGGCGCTTCCTGCCGGACCAGATCGACTTCCTGCGCTCGGTCCCGGCGCTGGCCGGGGTGCCAGGATCGTTCTTCGACGAGTATCTGCCGCAGTTGAGATTCAGAGGGGACGTCTGGGCGATGCCTGAGGGGACGCCCGTGTTCGCGGGAGAGCCACTGCTGCGGGTGACGGCGACGCTGGCTGAGGCGCAGCTCGTCGAAACGGGATTGCTGTCGACGGTGCTCTTCCAGACCTCGGTGGCGAGCCGGGCCGCGCGTGTGGCCGGGGCCGCGGCCGGACGGCCGGTGACGGAGTTCGGTGGGCGCCGGGCCCATGGCACGGATGCGGCGGTCGCGGCGGCGCGCGCGGCGATACTCGGTGGATGCGCCGCCACGTCGAATGTCGAGGCCGGCTTCCGCTATCGGATTCCGCTGGCGGGGACCATGGCGCACTCCTGGGTCATGGCGTCGACCGATGAGGTGAGCGCGTTCCGACGCTACGAGGAGCTCTTCGGCGAACAGGCGGTGCTGGTGATCGACACCTACGATCCAGTGGTGGCCACCGACGCCATGATCGCCGCGGGGTTGAAGCCGGCCGCGGTCCGTCTTGATAGCGGAGATCTCGATACGCTGAGCCGGACGGTGCGGGCCCGGCTTGATGCGGCGTCGCTGACCAGTACGCGGATTCTGGTCAGTGGGGACCTGGATGAGCATCGCGTGGCGGCACTGGTGGCCTCGCGAGCCCCGATCGACGGGTTCGGGGTGGGGACTGCCTTGAGCACCTCTTCCGACGCGCCGTCGTTGAGTGGTGTGTACAAGCTGGTGGAAACTGAGCAGGACGGCGTGTCGACCCCGCTCATGAAGCTGAGCGAAGGGAAGCGCACCGAGCCTGGGCGCAAGCAGGTCTGGCGCCTTCGTGAGGGGGGACGCGCGGTGAGCGACACGGTCGGTCTGATCCGGGAGTCTGGCCCGGCCGGGGCCGAACCGCTGCTGCGGCAGGTCATGAGCCGAGGTGAGCGGGTCCTGGCGCCAGTGTCGCTCTCGGCCTCCCGCTCGGCGTGTTTGACGGCAGTGACAGAGCTTCCGGCCGAGGTGCGTCGTCTGGAGGCACCGGCCGACTACCCGGTCGCGCGGGGCGCGGCACTCGGCCGGCTGGTCGAGAGGTTGTCGACCGAGCGTACCGGAGTGACGCCAGATGTCGAATGAGGCGAGTGAGGCGGGACGACCGCCGGCGGTGCACGTCGCCCCTGACGTGGATACGGTGGCCGCGGAGCTGGCCGCGGCGTTCATCGACGCGGCCCGCTCGGTCGTGGCAGAGAGACCGTTCTTCGTCGTACTGCCGGGCGGGAAGTCCCCGATGCCGTTCTTCGACTGTCTCGTCTCGAACCATCGAGACCGGCTCCCATGGAATCGCGTCCGATTCGCGTGGTCTGACGAGCGGTGGGTGCCGGCAGCGGATCAAGACTCGAACTTCGGTCTGGCCAGACGTCGGCTGCTGGAGCCGTTGGGACTGGACGTGCGGCAGGTGGCCTGTCCAGTGGCGACCGACCTGGAGACCCCGGAGGTGGCGGCGGTCGAGTATGAGCGACAGCTGCGCCAACACTGGGCGGTGGCCGAGGGGCGGCCGGATTGGGTGCTCCTGGGAATCGGGGGAGACGGTCACACGGCGTCGCTGTTCCCCAGGCGGCGCGTGGCGTCCGACGCCTGGGTGCTCGCGGTCGAAGATAGCCCGAAACCGCCGCCTCGACGTGTGACCATGACCTGGACCGCGTTCCGGCGGTCTCGGCAGCTGCACATCGTTGCGACCGGAACGGCCAAGGCCTCGGCGGCACGTGAGGCGAGGGCGGCGGCGCTGGATCTGGCCCGATTCCCGCTGCACGGCGCGCGCCAGTGCGAGGGCGAGGTGCACTGGTGGTTGGATCAGGCTGCCGCTGCGGAGGGGGACGGACGTGGGTGAGGGGACGATAGCGCTGTCCATTCCGGCATCGTTGAAGGCGGCGGTCGCTGACGCGTCGGCGCAGTGGGAGCGCGACCGCGGTACCGACCGGCTATGGGCGCTCGACGCCGGCCTCTGGACCGGAAGCGATGAAGACTGCTGGCTCGGGTGGTTGGAGGCACCGGACCGCGCTCCGGTAGAGGAACTGGAGGCGCTGCGGCGAGAGGTCGCCGCCGATGGCGTTCGAGACGTGCTGTTGTTGGGGATGGGGGGCTCCAGTCTGGCACCCGAGGTGCTGGGAGATGTGCTGGGCGGTCAGTCAGACGCCAGACTCCATGTCCTCGACTCTACTGATCCTGGACAGATACGCGCCACGATGAGCCGGGTCGACCTGGAGCGTGGGCTGGTGATCGTGTCGAGCAAGTCCGGCACCACGCTCGAGACGGCGCGGCTGGCCGACTACCTGCTCGACCGACTCGCCACGGTCGTGGGGCGAGATCGCGCAGGCAGTCGGTGTCTGGCGATCACCGATCCTGGTTCGGCGCTGGAGGAGGTGGCCCGGAACGCGCGCTTCAGGCGGGTGTGGCATGGGGAGCCGACGATCGGCGGACGTTTTTCGGCGTTGTCGAACTTCGGTCTGGTGCCGGCTGCCGCGATCGGGCTCGACGTCAGACGCCTGGTCACCGAGGCCCAGGCGATGGCGAACGCATGCGGCGACCCCGGCCCGCAGAATCCAGGAGTGGCGCTTGGCCTGGTGCTAGGCGTCGCGGCCGCGTTGGGTCGAGACAACGCGACGTTGGCGTTGCCACCGGGCCTGGCGCCGCTGGGCTCGTGGGTCGAACAGCTGGTCGCCGAGTCCACGGGGAAGGCGGGGCGCGGCGTGATGCCCGTGGTGGATGAACCGCTTGGACCACCAGAGGCGTATGGCGACGACCGGCTCTTCGTGTACGTGCGTGATGGGGCGGACGATCGGCTGGAGGCGCCGGTCGCCGCGCTTGCCGCGGCGGGGCAACCGGTGGTGACCGTGGCGATGTCCCATCCGCTGGCGGTGACGGCGGAGTTCTTTCGCTGGGAAGTCGCGACCGCGGTCTGCGGGGCCATCCTGGACGTGAATCCGTTCGATCAACCGGATGTCGAGGCCAGCAAGGTCGCGAGCCGAGCGCTGATGCGCGCCTACGAAGAGCACGGGGAGCTTCCCGCCAGCCACGAAGTGGTGAGAGACGGTGGCGTGTCGGTGGTGTCGGCCGAGGAGCTGTCGGCGCGGAAGGCGTCCGGGACGATGACCATGGAGGGAGTGGTCTCAGCCCATCTTGGGGAGCTACGGCCAGGAGACTATTTCGCGTTGTTGCTATACCTGGGCCGAAACGCGGAGACCCTGGCCGTCGCGGAGCGGATTCGAACAACGGTCCGCGACGGTCGCCAGGTGGCGACCGCGGTCGGGTTCGGCCCTCGGTTTCTCCACTCGAGTGGACAGCTCTTCAAGGGAGGACCCGACCGAGGCGTGTTCCTCCAGGTGACCGCGGACGACCCGGAGGCCCTGCCGATTCCCGGTCATCCCTACTCGTTCGGGGTGGTCAAGGCGGCGCAGGCGCGGGGCGATGCCCAGATACTCGAGGCACGGGGGCGGCGGCTGCTGAGCGTGCACCTGACGGGAGACCCGCGTCAGGGATTGCGCCAGCTGGAGGCGCTGGTAGCCTCGGCCGTGGCCGGGCGTCAGTGACCGGTCCACCGCGGTCGTTGCTTAGCGACGAAGGAGCGGACCGCTTGCTGGAAGTCGTGACTCGTATAGCACTGGGTGATGAGGTCATAGGCCAGTTCCGGGGAGTCTCGGCCCGAGCGTTGGAGTCTCCTGACCAGCTCTTTGGTGACCGTGAGTGTCAGCGGAGCGTTGCCGACCAGAGTCCCCGCGATATCATCGACGAGCTGGTCGAGCTCGTCGGCCGGTACGACGCGGGTGGCGACGCCTACGCGAAGCGCTTCGTCCGCGTCCAGCAGACGACCGGTGTACATCAGGTCCTTGAGGCGCGCTGGTCCGACCAGTTCCAGGAGCCTGGCGCAGTTGGCGGCCGACAGGCAGTTGCCAAGCGTGCGCGCGACCGGGATGCCCAATCTGGCGCTCGGACCGCAGAGCCGCATGTCGCAGGCCACGGCAATCATGAAGCCCCCGCCAACGGCTGGTCCCTGGATCCGCGCGATGGTTGGCACGGTGACGGTCTCGAGCCGCCCGACGACCTCGTCGATCCGGGTTTCATAGGCGATGGCATCATCGCTGGTCTTGAGCGAGGTGAACTGGGAGATGTCCGTGCCGGCGATGAACGCCTGATCGTCGACACCACGAAGCACCAGGACACGGATGGTCTCGTCGCCGTCGACGGTGTCACAAGCCGCGACGAGGTCGTCGTACATTGTCCAGGTCATGGCATTGCGCGCTTCGGGGCGGGTGAAGGTCAGCGTGGCGACGGCGTCGTCGACTGCGAAGGTCGTATGTGAGGTAGACACGACGTGAGACTCCTCGACCGGACGGCAGCGCCGATCCGGCGGGTGGATGCAGGTGAACGATACGATGGCGAAACCGCTCGACGGCGTCCGGGTGCTCGACCTGACCCAGGTCATGGCCGGTCCCTTCTGCGCGATGCTACTGTGCGACATGGGTGCCGATGTGATCAAGGTGGAGCCGCCCGGTGGCGACTCGACGCGGGGCATGCCGGGAGCGATCGGGACCGATAGTCCGAGCTTTAATGCCGTCAACCGTGGGAAACGGGGAATCGTCGTCGACCTGAAGCAGGCCGACGGCGTGGAGGTCGTGCGCCGGCTGGCCGCGCGGGCGGACGTGCTGGTCGAGAACTATCGACCTGGAGCGTTGGAGAAGCGGGGCCTCGGGTACGAGGCGCTTCGCGCGATCAGGCCGGAACTGGTCTACGCCTCTGTGTCTGGCTATGGCCAAACCGGGCCGGACGCAGCAAAAGGGGGCTTCGATCTGGTGGCCCAGGGCGTGTCCGGATTGATGTCGGTGACCGGAGAGGCGAGACGACCACCGGTGAAGGTCGGCGTGCCGATTACCGATCTGGGGGCGGGGCTGTTCGCCGTGACCGGCATCCTGGCCGCGTTGCTCGCGCGCGACCGGACGGGTCGGGGCCAGCGCGTCGACACCTCATTGGTCGACGCCGGCGTGGCGCTGTCGGTCTGGGAGGCGACGCAGTTCTTCTCCGGTCGCGGCGTGCCGGAACCTCTGGGCTCGGCGCATCGGATGAACGCGCCTTATGAGGCGATTCGCTGCGCGGATGGCTATCTGACGATCGGGGCCGCGAATGACCGGACCTTCGAGCGACTGTGTGAGGCCCTTGGGCACCCAGAGTGGGCTTCGACTCCAGAGTTCGCCGACAACGCGGCGCGGGTGCGTCACCGGGAGGCCCTGGCGGAGCGGATCACGACGGTGATGGCCAGCGAGGACCGTCAGCATTGGCTCGGGCTGCTGGAGCGACACAAGGTGCCCTGTGGGCCGATCAACGACTACGCGGAAGTCATGGCCGATCCGCATGTGCGGGCGCGCGACCTCGTCGTGAAGACCGACCACCCGACACTGGGGCGCATCGACACGTTGGGAACGCCGGTGAAGCTCTCGGACACGCCGCTGGAGCCGGGCCGGCCCGCACCCACTCTGGGACAGCATACCGACGGGCTGCTGGCCGAGGTGGGGTACACGGAACAGGAGGTCCTCCGGCTACGGGGCGCACGGACGGTTGGATGATCAAGCCGGAGTCGTCGGATTCGAGTCGGACGTAGGAGTGTGGACAATGGCGGAACGAACACATCGGATCGCGCTAATCCCGGGAGACGGGATCGGAAAAGAAGTGGTACCGGCGGCACAGGAGGTCCTGGAGGCCGCTGGAGCGTCGGCGGGGGCCGGGTTCGAATGGACAGCGTTCGACTGGTCGTGCGAGCGATACTCGGCCACCGGCAGCATGACCGGTGGGGCCGACGTCTCTCAGTTGCGCGACTTCGACGGCATCTTCCTGGGCGCGGTTGGCTATCCGGGGGTGGCCGACCACATCTCGTTGTGGGGCCTGTTGATCCCGATTCGGCGCCAGTTCGGGCAGTACGTCAATCTTCGTCCGGTCCGGCTTCTGCCGGGTGTTCGGACGCCGCTGGCGGATCGTGGGCCGGAGGATATCGACTTCGTCATCGTGCGGGAGAACAACGAAGGCGAGTACTCCGAGATCGGAGGACGGCTCTATGAGGGGACCGATGCCGAGTTGGCGGTGCAACAGGCGGTGTTCACCAGGGAAGGTGTCGACCGAGTGTTGCGCTATGCGTTCGAGCTGGCTCGGTCACGCCCAGACCGTCATCTCACGTCGGCGACCAAGTCCAACGGGATCATTCACACCATGCCGTTCTGGGACGAGCGGTTCGAGGCGATGGCGGCCGCCTATCCCGACGTGCGGACCGATCAGTACCACATCGACATTCTCACGGCACATCTCGTGCAAAACCCGGACTGGTTCGACGTCATCGTGGCGAGCAACCTGTTCGGTGACATCCTGTCTGACCTTGGACCGGCTGTCGGAGGGTCGATCGGCCTCGCGCCGGGCGCGAACCTGAATCCGGACCGCAACGCGCCCTCGATGTTCGAGCCAGTCCACGGATCGGCCCCGGATATCGCGGGGAAGGGGGTGGCCAATCCGATCGCCCAGATCCTCACCGGCGTGATGATGCTCGAGCACCTGGAGGAGACGCAGGCGGCTCAGGCCATCACGAAGGCGGTGGAGCAGGTGCTGGAGGACGGGGCGGTCCGAACGGGAGATCTGGGGGGCTCGGCGACCACGGCGGATATGACCGCCGCCGTGATCGCCGCCCTGCAGTGATCAGGGTTCCTGGCCAATCCGTCGGTGGAATCGCAGCCTGCCCGGTTTCTTGGCGAGGGTTTCGTCTAGCAAGGCGCGAGCGACTGAGGCAATCCGGCAGTCCTGCCCTGCAGGACTGCTAAGCAGTTCCGCCAGCGTCCGGCGAACTGCCGGTGGTTCTGTGACCGAGGTCGCAACGCCGCTAGACTGAACCCTCGACGAGAAACCTAGAGATTGAAGCCGCGCTCGTTGTGCAACGCGATGTCCAATCCGGTGCTTTCGTCCTCGGCGGTCACGCGGATCCCGACCATCGCGTCGACGATCTTGACCAGGATGAAGGTCAGGATGCCGGAGTACACCAGCGTCACCAAGACACCGGCGGTCTGCCAGAAGACCTGGCTACCGATGTTCAGGTCGTCGATGGAGCCGCCGAGCGCGCTCGACGCGAACACGCCGGTCAGAATCGCTCCCACGATGCCGCCCACGCCGTGGACACCGAACACGTCGAGCGAGTCGTCGTAGCCGAACTTCTGCTTCAGGCTGCTGGCTCCCCAATAGCAACAGAGGCCAGACGCGAGGCCGATAGCCAGGGCTCCGATCGGTCCCACGAAGCCAGACGCGGGGGTGATGGCCACCAGCCCGCCGACCGCGCCCGTCGCGATCCCCAGGGCGCTTGGCTTCCCGTTGCTGGCCCACTCGACCATCATCCAGGTGAATCCGGCCATGGCGGTGGAGATGTGGGTGACCGTCATGGCCATGCCGGCGGTTCCGTCAGCCGCGAGCTGGCTCCCCGCGTTGAAGCCGAACCATCCGACCCAGAGCATCGACGCGCCGATGACGGTCAGCACCAGGCTGTTGGGTGACATCGGGGTGTCGGGATAGCCCTGGCGCTTGCCGAGCATGATGCAGAGCACCAGGGCCGCAATGCCGGCGTTGATGTGGACGACAGTGCCGCCCGCGAAATCCAGGACGCCGTTGGGGCCCCAGTCTGCGAGGAAGCCGCCGCCCCAGACCCAGTGGGCGACCGGGGCGTAGACGACGCTGACCCACAGCGCCATGAAGACCATCATCGCGGAGAATTTCATCCGCTCCGCGAAGGCGCCGACGATGAGTGCCGGCGTGATGATGGCGAACGTCAACTGGAACATTTGGAACACGGATTCGGGAATCGTGCCCGAGACGGTGTCCACGTCGACCCCGGACAAGAAGAACTTGCCGAAGACGATGAAGGCGTTGAGACTGCCCCCGTCCCCGAAC
>MDTE01065514.1_pt1 | contig 25569 bp, 22 predicted proteins | sample 811231 | NCBI WGS metagenome assembly MDTE01 (sample SAMN05326651, study PRJNA326480) | marine metagenome | isolation source: seawater | place: Indian Ocean: Red Sea | collected 2010
ATCAGAACTGCTAGGAATGTTGCAACCGTCTCAAATAGACCGAACTGGAACGTAAGGGGGACTTCAATGAGCCACGCAATAATTACCATAGCCGGAGCCACGAGTACCGCAATCTGGGTGCTGGAACCAACTGCAATGGAGAAGGCGAGATCCATCTTGTCCTTTCCAGCCACATGAACCGCTGTGAAATGCTCTGCCGCATTACCAAATAGTGGAAGCAATATGACTCCAATAAAAAGAGTAGGTAACCCCCATTCATCAGCTGCTGATTCGATTGAATGAATCATAATTTCAGCCATCCATGCTACCATCACTGTAGCTCCAATCAATAGGATAGCAGCCTGACGCTGACCCATGATTGGTGGTTCATCATGGTGATGCCCGTCCGTTGCGAATAAGTCGGTGTGAGTTCGAAATTGAAAAACAAGAAACAAACCATACATCGCAAGTAAAACGATTGAAGTCAGCCTAGATAGGGTGATAATTGCTTCTTCATGCCCATTACCAGTGTACTGATATGCAGCTGGGAGAATTAGAGCAATTACTGCCAACAAAAGAAGAGAAGCGTTAGCACCCATTTGCCCGGATGAGAAACTCTGAACCTTGTGATGTATCCCCCCCCATACAAATGCTAATCCCAATACGAGCAGAAGATTACCCAGAATAGATCCTATCAGCGAGGCTTGAACAACTTGAATCATTGTACTTGCAGTATCTGAATCACCTGATTTGATTGCAGAAGATGCAGCAAAAACCGCTAGAATTGCAATAATCATCTCTGCAGCATTTCCAAAGGTTGCATTTAGTAGGCCTGCTATTGATTCATTGGTCCTCAAAGAAATCTGTTCAGTTGCTACACCCATAAAATATGCAAGGGGCATTATTGCTACTATCGAAGTAATGAAGGCTAGAGGAGCATTATGTGCGAAGATATTGAAGTATATCGCAAATGGAATAAAAATTAGCATTATGGCTAATTTAGATTTACGTGGATTGAATAAATCTATAACACCAGACCAGCCTAATTCAGCATCATTAATGTCAATGGAATTGTTTTCGGAAATATACCATACCCCCCTCTCGTTAAACTTGCGGGAGTAATTAGGTACGTGAAACCTACGCATAATTAGTCGTCTAGAACATTGATGCGGCGGTTAATGTCTTTGTTGAATCGACGCCGTCAATTGCTCTTATCTTGTTAATCACCACACTGCCCAGTAATGCATAATCATCACAAATTATTTTGACATACAAATCATATTCTCCAAAAAGAAGCATTTGCTCAGCCACCTCGGGTATTGCCTGTAACTCATTGTATACCTCTGTCTCCCTTCCTGGTTCAGCAACTATCAACACAATGGCTGTCGCTTCAGTTGTTCGTATCATAACATCCCTCTTACCACGCATAGCGAGGTCTCTCTGTATAATTGTTAAGTCTAGTTGCTCCGATTTCGCCATCACCTTGATGACCATAACGACCAACGGATGGTCAATGACTGAGTTAGACCGATGCCGCGTTTCAATTACCGGGACACCGGGATGCGGCAAGAGTTCGTTAGCTCAATACGCCATTTCACAAAGATCAAAATATGAATTATTAGAAGTTATTCAACTAGCAGAAGAATATGGTTGTATTGGAGAAATTGATGAGATTGATGACGCAAGACCTATCGACATAGAAAAACTAGCAGAGAAACTTGGAGATAAATGGAATGAAAAACCGTCAGGTACAACATTCGTTGATGGCCATCTATCCCATCTCCTCCCCGTAGATGCTATTGTGATTCTACGTTGTAATCCAGAAATTCTAACAGCAAGGAATCGAGAAAGAGGGTGGGTTGAATCAAAAATTTTGGAGAACAGCGAGTGGGAACTTCTTGGAGGGTCATGGAATGAAAGTCATGAATGGGGTGATTTGCCTTGTCTTGAGCTCAACTCTACGGAACAGAGTGTTGGGGCTCTGTTTGAGGAAATGGGATGCTGGATTAGAGATGGATTCAAGCCTAAAGGCCCAGAGGAACAGATTGACTGGGTATCAGTCTTACATGAATAGGTGAAAAAATGGCTTTAGAACAGTTGAGAGATATTGCCACTGCAAAATTAGACCCATTGGTGGCAAAACTGGGATTCCTTGATCCAAATCATATTTCCTGGTTTAGTCTAGCTGTTGCTGGATTTGCTGCATGGTTATTTGCTACTGCAGGGAATGATAAAGCTGGTGGAATGTTGCTTTTTTCTGCCGTTGGATTAACTGCATTTGCGGCGATTTGTGACGCATTGGATGGACAAATTGCTAGAAAGCACAACAAGGACTCTCGGTATGGTGATTATCTGGACCACACAATTGACCGAATAGTAGATGCTGGGATTTTGGTTGCAATTGGACTCAATACATCTTGGGTTGATTCGCCACACCTCGGATATATGGCTGGACTTACTACATTATTAGGCTCATACATGGGAACACAAGCACAATCTGTCGGTTTAGGTAGAAATTATCGAGGTTTTAGCAGGGCTGACCGGTTGATGATGACAGTCTTTGGAGCATTAATTGCAGGTTGGCAAGCTATTAGCGGTACATCAGGAATCGGAGAAATACCATTCTTTGGCGGTGAGTTTAATGGCATGTCAACGGTGCTAGTCATAGCATTAATAGGAGGAATTTACACTTTTTCTACTCGCTTTATCTCCGCAAGAAAGCAATTGATTATGGAATAGAGCGCCCCCTAGGGGGCGATATTGTCGAAAAAAAAATAATTTGATGTTTATTTGACGCATATGAGCAACATTCTGCGTCAGCCTCATAACCGCTGCTTTACCACCAACCCGTACGGAGGGGATTAGCGTGCGCTGTAATCGACAGGTAAAATCACACTTGATTACTGCAATTTTGCTATTCTCATTGCTGTCATCAACAGTTCAGCCGGTTAGTGCTGCTGGAGGTGGAGTGAGTGATGAAGATATGCAAGCACAGAATGTTAACGCCATGTTCATGTCAGAAACTGAATCGACTACAATTACGTGGGAAAATGTTCAAACTGGTTTAATCTATATTTCAGAGATGTTGCAATCTTCTAGATATCTGATTTACCGGCATGATGCGCAGATGAACGCTACGACAATCGCCAATGGTGAAGTTCCATACATTGGAAATGTTTCTGCCTGTGTGGGTCCATTATCAGGTTGCCCTGGACAATTCCACACCTTTGAATATAATCTGCCTCCATCTCAAAATGGTACATTTTGGTACGGAATTGCTACTAATTACCATGACATAGTGAATGGTACATGGACCATGATTGCATATATGGAACTAGGAGTTTCGCAAATTGGTATGCCAATTTTTGAATTTACTCATGACATTACTGCCCCGTTCTCTGTCAATGCTACATATTATCCCGATCTTAGCCAAACAAAAATTGATTGGATTAATCTTAATCAACTATCACCTGGCAGTATTCTTGAGTCTGGAGATAACGCGTATGTATCCAATATTTACCGACACCTAATGCCTGCTTCGAGAGAAAATTGGGCTTTCTTGCCTAAGACTCTAGTTGGAACTGCTTCTGCAGGAGTTTCAACTTTTACTTACGATGTCCCTCCAAACACTGATGAAGATGCTTTCTATTCTGTAACTTATCTCTATCTTGGATACGAAGACACTCGCTTCATAGGAGGAGTCAATACAATGGATTCAAACTGGCCTGTAAGGGAAGATAATGTGGCTCCTGGATTATTATTGGGCGGTGTTCATGCTACTTTCAATGCTGAACCAATAGGTGGTACAGGAAACACAACTATTACCTGGACCGACAATACTCTTGAGACAAATGCCATTTATCATATTTGGAGATCCGGGACTGAATTCAACAATACTTCAAATGTATATGTTGAACACATCGCTTCTGTCCCTTCTGGAATTCAAACATATGATTACCAAGTAGAGAGGGGAACACTTGGATATGCTTACTACGCTGTTACTATCGCTGATTCTCGAGGAAATCACAATAGTATGATCGACAATTCTGTATTAGATGGGCCAATATTGGAGAATGCTTTCGATCCCTGGATTGCTGAACCAACTAACGTTCAAGCAGAATACCTCGGTGGAGGTGTTACTAGAGTTTCTTGGACTGATCAAGTTGGTGCTGAAGGTGAATCCTACCATGTTTGGCACGCTTGGACTAGACTTTCAGAGTCTTCAAACTTGAGTCTTGAAGCTACGCTAGTTGCTACGGTACCAGACGGAGTTCAGTATGCCAACGTTCCAGTTCCTCCAGACAAAGATCGCCTTTCTTACTACTGCGTTACATCCGTCACAAGATACAACCACCTTGGTGCAACGTTTGAAGACACTAGATTCCAACAAAACTGTATCTTACTGGCAGTCAATGAAGACACACTTGCACCTGCACCTGTTCAACTTGCTCTACCAATATTACATGGTGGCCAAAATAAGGTAATTCTCTCTTGGATCAATTCACTAGCAGAGGAAGGTGAAACATATACTCTTTGGAGACATCTTGGTGTTCCATTCGCCGACAATGAAACTGGAAATATTTCTGACGATGCTGGTTGGGAAATTTTGATTCATAACTATGAACCACACCCAGCGGAAACTACTGTAGTCCAGGAGATTTATCTCCCTTCAAACCTCGACAGATACACTTGGTATGCATTGATTATTGCTGATGATTGGGGCAATTCTCGTGATTCTCTACTAAACAATTCAAACACATGGTTAGTACACGAAGATACCACGGGGGCAAGTGCTGAAATTTTGATAGGTCTTGAAGGTGAAGATGGGGTTGCGAATGGAGCTCTAAAAGGTGGAGACTATCGCTTGAGCATTTTCAGTAATGAACCTCTGGCTGAATTCCCACTACTTCATGTACATACTTGTGACTATGACAATATTCAAGGAAGCACATTTACTCCTGAAAATGAAATAACTAGAGCCACTCCTTTCCTAAGTTCTGATACTCACTTTATTTGGGATTTCCCGATTCCTAGTGGAATGGAGACTACAGAGTTGTGTGTGGAAGCAACCTTAATCGATGATGTTGGTAATTCTCAAACATTGAGTTGGAGTAATTGGTCAATAGACTCTATTGCACCAACTATCGAACTTTTTGCTCCATCATCAAGTAGCAAATACCTGTATGGAGATGATGTTAGAATTCATGGGGTTGTGACTGATGATGTTGCCCTAGTCGAAGTTAAATTCAGACTCGTGGATGTTCGTGAATTCTATGAAATTCCTTCTGAATGGGAATTAGTGAATGATGTCACACCGATGGATGTAGAAAGCAACACATTGATTTTCGATATGAAAGAACCTTCCGCTACGTTCGTTGAACCAGGTAATCACAGAATCGAAATTCATGCCGTAGATACTGCTGGAAATGAAAGAAATTTTGTTGGCACATTCTATGTTGATCACTGTTATGAAAATCTCAGTGGCATGACTTTCTGTGAAAGTGGAACCAAACCATTTGATGAAGAGACTGTTGAACCAGAAGCTGCTCCAGATTTGACTAGCCCACCATATATCATTATCATTGCAGTAGCAGCCTTCAATGTTCTATTACTTCTGTTTGCCATATTGTTAGGTGTTCTAGCAGCTCAGGACCCCTCTAAAAAGAAGAAAAAGGATGATGATGATGAGTACGACGAGGAAGATGATTGGATGCTCGAATTCATGGGAGGAGGGGGCGGAGATAGTGCCGCCGCTGCCGATGCTGGGCTGGCTGAGCTTGAAGCAGCACCGAAAGCAACCAAACAATTAGACAGCGATGATGACCCTTTCAGTTCTGATGATAATCAAAAGAAGAAGCGTCGAAAATCAAAGAAAGAGAAGAAAGTTGTCGAAGATGATGATTTCGATGATGATGATGATGATGATGACGATTGGGATGATGATGATGATGATGATGAACCAAAGAAGGAAAAGAAGAGAAGAAGACCTTCAAAGAGTGGCAAATCAGTTAAGCGTAAAGTTGTCAAGCGTAAGAAATGATTTCATTCAACTAAACCTATCAAATGATAGGAGTGATAATGGACGATGACTCGTCTGGATAATTGAGGGATAGTATGTTTGGCATGGATGATCCTGTCAAAGTCCTAAACCAATTACGCCATTATGTAGCAGATGGTAGGCTTGAAATTGCTGAAGTAATGGCTGAAGAACTTACAAATTTATTACTTTCAAAATGGTCGAGTAAAAATAGAACTCTGGAAAATCAAGAATTATTGGTTCTTGCATTGAGAGACTATGCCAATATTCTTGAAATTCGACAAAAATGGAAAAAGTGCCTAAATGCCACAAAGAAGCTCAAAAAGGAGGTTAGGTCGTTAGATGGATTTAGAGGAAAAAGTGGATTACCAATTACACAAGAGCAAACTATTTTGAAATTACAAGATCAAATACAAATGGGGAGAGTATTTCTTCAATTCAATAAATTACGTAAATCTATCAAATGTTTCTCGAGGGCCGCAAATGCGGGTCATATTGAGGCACATCTGTTGTCAATAGAGGCATATGAAAAATGTAAAGGGAACTTGAAAAAAGCCACAAAGGTAGCCAAATCACTTGACAAAACTCTTGAATCTATTGGGCCACTTTCGCGAGAACAAAATGAGTTTGTTCTAATTTCAGATAATGGGCTTACAACTTCTTATCAGAGAATTGCTTCTTCTCTTGAAAGATGGGTTCAACCGTCTTCTGGATTAAATAAAAATGTCGCCGAAAGTCTAGCAAGAAGGCTTGCCTCTCTCAATTCCCAAAAAGCCGCGATAGAGAGTGGAGAACAAGCTGCCAATGCACGTCTTCAATCTGCTATTGATTCACTACAACCTGCTGTAGACTATCATGAATATTCTCAATCAAGTCGCTAATTCTTGTAGTTATTTTTTCCCAAGAAAATCCTGCCATTCACTGCATGATGGACACCATGTCCATAGATTGCCCTGGTGCATCACCTCTTGAACAAAACCACCACACGCCTTGCAAGGAGGATGCATCGTTGGTGAAGGAGGAACGGATGGTGGGGCAAACGAGTTTGATTGAGACATCGAATATGCTCCTTCTACAATTTCATCAGTTCTCCTATTGTACCTAACTGCCATTAATATTAGAACTAATAGAGCACAGATGCCAATTAAAATTGCAATATACCAAAGTGGAGATGTTTCCTCAGTATCTTTATTCCCATCACTACCGTTTTGGTTACTTGTCGTGTCATCGTAAATAATTGGACAGCCCTGATTATCTGTTGGCCCTACGTCATTTGGACAATTGTCTGTTGAATCAATCAATCCATCCCCATCACTGTCAATGTTTGGATTGTTATTGTTCTCGGAAGTATTCTCAATTGGATCATTAATATTTACATCAACCCAAATAGCTGACCAGTTTTTGCTCAATGAAATCCCATCATCAGGAATTGCGGTAAGACGGACGTGAATTTTATTCATTCCTGTTACGGGATCAACTGAAATATTTTCATCAACTTGAGTAATCGTAGTCCAAACCTGAATTGAAAAATAATCTGAATCCCCTGGTAATGATACGTTGTCGGTGAGAGCTACTTCTAATCTAATCAAATCTGTATTTTCTGCTGCAGATAACCATGTCATATGTACATGCCAAAGATTTTCAGAATTCGTGATGATTGCATTCAAATTTTCAGGTAAGGAAAAGGGCAGATCTTCATTGCAAAATTGAGAATCTGTTGGGTAGTAATCAATTGTTAATCCTGTTGCAGAATTTGTTGGGCAACCATCACCATCAATATCAGACCATGCAAGAAGGTCGGTAGGAAAGGCATCTCCATTTTCTATTCTTAGACCATCTTGTCCAATGACAAATGTGTAATTATCTCCGTATCCATCACCATCAAAATCATTGCACTGTGTTGCATCTGAGATGAATGCATCGCCCGCTTCGTTAATCCTCATACCATTGTCATTACCATAGGTATAGTTATCACCACATCCATCACCATCTAAATCACGGAATTGAGAGGGATTATTTGGAAAGGCATCACCGGCTTCTCCTATTCTAAAACCATCATTTCCGATTTCAAATGAATACTGATCACCATATCCATCACCATCACTGTCCCACCATTGTGATGGGTTGCTAGGAAAAGCATCTGCTAGACCATTTGGACTTGCAAGCCACGATGAGTCTGGATCACTGTATCCATCACCATCACTATCTGGACATCCGTTTCTATCCTGAGTACTCGTTCCAACCGTATTAGGACAACCATCTCCATTGGGATAATTCTGATTATCACCCCAACCATCGCCATCGCCATCATAGTGTTGTGTTGGATCATTCGGGAAATCATCTTCTAAGTCCAACCAGCCATCACCATCTGCATCTTTCTTCAAAATTAGTAGTGTTCCCGTGTGGTTCATTAGAGCAAGAGCGTCGCCTGAAAACAATTCACCTAATCCACGCGGAATGTGATTAATAGCGTAAGTACTGGAAAGGGTATTATTTTGTAAATCATAAAATTCGATTTGTCCTTGTAAAGATGTTGAGGCATCGCCAGTTCCAACAGCCATAACCCCTTCAACAATTAGTGGGGTGACTGAAAATGGCTCGTGCATCAGAGTTGTTGATTGCATCTGTGTTTGAGACATAACATCCCAGATTATCATCTCTTTATCCCATCCTGCTGATATCAACATATCAACACCGGGTAGCCAACTTGTAACACCAACATATCCATTGTGAGAATACGGTGATCCTTCGTCAAACCAATTTTGAGGTTGAGTATCACTAGTATTCCAAAACCTAACTGCCCCTGATTGGCTAGCTGATGCTAGCAAATTTCCGTTAGCATTGAACAAAACTGTCCAATGAGATTCAGCATACTGCCATTCCTTGAGAAATTGTCCAGAATAGGGGTCAATGATTGCAATATGTCCGTCTAAATTTGTGTTAGTTGTGTTAGATGACCAAGATATAGCCGCATATGGCGATTGAGGATGAATGTCAATTCTACCAAATGCCCCCACTGTCTGATGTTGTCTTAAATCAAATAACCAAGCAAATTTACCCATTAAATTGCATGCCATCATCACGCCATCACTAAACCCTACATATGCTTCGTTGAATTGCTGCCAACCTACGGATTTTGCAAATGGAATTGAATAAACTACTTGTCCAAATTCAGGGTGAAAACATTGGGACAGAATTGAACCATTTGTCCCTGAACGAATTGTTAAAGTTCCTGATGACTCAGCAATCGCAATCATGTCTTGATTAGGGGATATCGAAATTTCTCTGACTAATTTAGGACCGAATCTACGGTAGGGAAGAATTTCAAAATTAGAGGTGTCAGCTTTCCAAATTTCCACTCCACCATCTTTACCAGCTGAAGCAATCAATTGATTGGCGGTTGTTGAGGAAGATATAGTCGCGGTCGCTACTGCTTTGACATCTTCTGGTTGTCCAGTATTGTTTGAAATTACAGAGTGCCAACCAAAGTCGGTTTGAACTTGGCCTGCGGTATTGATAATGGAAACTTTACCAGGATCATATAATCCAACTGTAAGATAAGAACCATCTGGAAGCCACGCAAGACTACTAACATTCTGAGGGATTGGGGAATACCAAAACAAAGTTCCGTCGCTTTCAGCATATGAAGATGCTACACCTTCCCAATGACCGGGTTGGGATGGAGATGGGTGATTATAGGCAATTGTGTAACTACCACCTCCTGGCTCCCAAGTAATTGCCCAGGCTGTAGAATTAGGGCCCGCTACATGCCGCTCCCAAAGAAGACTACCGTTATTCGACCCAATGCCATATACTACATCTCGAAATGAAACATTACCACCTGTTGATGTCATGTTTCTGCCAAGAGCGGCTACCGTAGCTCCATTCGTAGAAAGTGCGCAGTCTGGAACCCAATATTGTGGAAAGAAATTTTGTGCATTCGCTGGCGAGCCATCGATGAAGTGCGAAATATCCGCTATTACTACTTCACCGCCCATATTCAAATGATTAATATCACCACAGAAAACAACTTTTGAATTAATTATTGAAGCATCTAGGCCCCAGAGCCATCCATCATAAGTTCCTGTCAAAGAATCCGTCCATTGACCCGAATTCATCTGTGTGGAGTTTTTCGGTTTTGAAGAGCCATCATCAACAACTTGATACGAATACCAATTGATGCCATTATCGCCCACCAATACCCAATCATTGGATAGCCAAGCAACATTAACTAATGCGTCGGAATGATGAATCCAAAGTAGAACTCGCCCGTCACTTACATTCCAAACAAATAGACGGTTGTCGGAAATTTCAACTGCAGCAAGTTTTGTTCCATCTGGACTAAAATCTATATCCCATACTGCGCCTTTTGTTGCTGGTTGCCAAACCTCTGGAAACCAACCATTCTGAATGGTTGGCTCATCATTAGAATTCCATTGACTAGCACCAGTTTCCGCAATTAATTCTAACTCGCTCAATTCTCTATCCAATGGAATTAACGAGAGAAAAGTCGAGGTGAGTAAAAGCAAGACCAATGACACCGCCCGATTCTTCATCAACACTGCTGACCACCGCTACCACTTTGAACTTCGGTACAAATCCCCTTGAAAATGAGGGTAATTATCGATTTCGGTTATTGTAAAGATGTCTAATAACATGCTTGCAAGACCACTTTGTCAGCGTCAAGGTTAAGCGTACTTCAGTGAGGCTGACGTCATGCGCCATTTGATTGACCGTGTGTTAGAACTGCAAGAAACTGAAGTTTCATCCGAAGAACAGGAACCTGTTGATGGTATAGAAACCGTTCCTGGAGACGAAGAATTGGTCGAATTGCTGGCTAGTCTTGCACCAAGAATTAGAGTATTCGGATGTGGCGGTTGTGGTTCCAATACCGTTCAACGCCTATCGGATGAAGGATTGCTGGAAGGTGATCACATCTCTGGTTATGCAGTGAATACGGATGCGCAGCATCTACTTCGCTCAAGGATTGAAAAGAAGATACTCATTGGTAGAACTGCACGTGGCCGGGGTGCAGGTGGAGACCCTGAGAAAGGAGAGAAGGCTGCTTATGAATCTGAAAGAACTCTAACAAATATAGTGAGTGACTGTGATTTGGCGTTTGTTACTACCGGACTTGGCGGTGGAACAGGAACAGGCTCTGCACATGTTATGGCTCGTTTAGCAAAAGCATCTGGAGCCCTTACTATAGCCGTGGTTACTTACCCATTCGCTTCCGAAGGTACTCTACGTAGGCAAAATGCTGAATGGGGTCTTGAAAGATTAAGGGAAGTTTGTGACACAGTAGTGGTATTGCCAAATGAAAAATTGCTTGAAGTAGATGGAGTTAGAGATTTGCCAATAGAAGCGGCATTCAGAGTAGCAGATGAATTACTAATGCGTTCGATTGCTGGCGTTACAGAAATGATTACAAAAGAAGGTCTGGTTAATCTCGACTTCGAAGATTTGCGAAGTGTGATGCTAAATGGTGGAGGGATGGCTATGATTGGTCTTGGAGAAGCTACTGGAGCTGAAAGGGCTATTGATGCAACCATAGAGGCACTAACATCCCCATTACTCGATATCGATGTGTCTGATGCTCGCGGAGCTTTGGTCAATGTCGTTGGCGGACCATCCCTAACCCTTGGGGAAGCAGAGCGTTGCGCCCAGGAAATTCGTGAGCGCATCAATCCTTACGCTAGAATCATTTGGGGCGCTACTGTAGACGAAAATATGGGCAATGAGTTACGAGTTCTGCTAGTTTTGACTGGTGTTAAAAGCCAGCAAATATTTGGTGCAACAGCTCACCAACAAATGCAAACTATGCGTAATCGGAGTCTAGAATTCATCAATTGAATTGAGCGCTGATGTTAAAGAGGACCCCTATGTCGGCATGAACCCTATAGGGGTTCAGCCATGTCCAGTCCAGAGTCAACCAGCAAGTCCTTTGAGGAAAGGGTTCAAGCTAGACAAGACCAATTTGAGTCTTGGGTTCGAAGTTTTGGAAGGGGTTCTTGGGCACGTATCTTGAGAATGGCTCGCAAACCATCTAAGGCTGAATTCAAGCAAACTGTATGGGTATGTGGAATTGGTATGTTCGTGCTAGGCTTCATCGGATTTGTAATGCTCTGGTTAATGGATACTGAACTACCAAAATTCTTCGGATGGCTTGTCGGTTGAAATACTAATTATTGGAGGTCTGAAAATGTCTGATGGGTTTATCGTATTCATTCGCCACGCTGACAAGGTGCTTCTGATGAAACGCTCTGATGAAGTGAGTGATTTCAATGGAATGTGGGATGGAGTCTATGGAGTAGGTGACGCTAATGATGTCGATCATGTACTAACTAGAGTTGAAGAAGCAACCGCAATACCCACTGATTCACTTACATTTGTGAGAATGGGTGAGCCACGTGGTATCGAATTTGGTAATAGATTAAATGATGTAACTCCAATTCTAATTACTACTACAACAAATGAGGTTATTCCTCGATCACTGTATAATGATACTGTTTGGGTAGATCCTGGATTTGTCAATGTACTCAGCCCGGATGAAGTTGAGGGGGCAGACGATGTAAGTGTCATGCAAGAGAGAGCGGCAGTGCCCCAATTAGGGGAAATGTACGGTGACGTTTCTGCATTCCTATTCATGCTCAAGACCACTATTGGTCAAGAGCAAAAAATAGCAAACGAAATTCGTGCCAGATTATCTGGGACTGGATCTTTGCAAGATGTTCAAGGCGAGGTTTTCTCAGTGATTCATCCTCAAATGATGCGAGGTTACATTTTTGTTGAGGCTAGCGCAAAACACTACGTTGAGAAATTAATTGGCAGAGCAGGCGGAGTTACTACGCCCATGCGAGGTTGTTCCAAGGTTTTACCGGGGGAAGCACCATTTCATGTTGTCTCGAATTATCTCGAGCCAAAATCTGCTACAGCAGGAATTGAAGTAGGAAGTATTGTAGAAATTAGAGTTGGTCATTTCAAGGGCAATAGAGCACGTGTGACTGCCGTTTCTGAAGGAAAGGAAGAAGTTACAGTTGAACTGTTCGAAGCGGCTGTCCCCATCCCAATTACAATGCGAGCAGATAATGTTCGAGTTACGGAGCGTGTTGCCTAAGCGAAGATTGTGTTTTTCGCGGCGGTTAAATAGAGGAAGTAGGTCGGCCGGAACCCAAACAATGAGGTGAATCAATGTCAGACAACTGGACTGCTAGAAGAATTCGAACAGCAGTAATTGGAAAGGGCATTAAGTTCAACGGTTCTTGGGAAGGCGAAATTGATACTGGTTCAGACCCAGCAGTCCATAATATTACACTCGATCAAATCATTACTATCTCAAATGAGAAAGCTGCTGATTTGACTGGCAAAAACGTCAAAGCTAGATCGCTAGAAGTCATGGGAACTTGTGTCTCGATGCGATGCTATATTGAGGGTATTACGCCAAAAGAGTTCATTACGAAGGTGAAAACAGGAGAATATGACGATAGATTCAGTTGATTCACGAATTGCGGGAGAGGGTTACCTCGCAGACCGCAGAGGTGAGAAATATGGAAGAACAAATAAATTCAGCAATCAAAGAGGCGCTGGAAACAGCACCCGAGCGTAAATTCGTCGAAAGTATTGAGATGGCTTTCACCATCAAAGATGTGGATTTAAAAAATCCATCGAACAGAATTGAAGAAAATGTCCGCCTTCCACGTGGAAGGGGCAAGGATGTCAGCATTGCTATTTTCGCTAGTGGAGAAATGGCCACTAAAGCAAAAAAGGCAGGCCTTGTTATTATTGACCCCTCTAAAATAGAAGATTTGGGCGGCAACAGACAAAAAGCAAGAAAATTGGCTAACAAACATGACTTTTTCTTATCTGAAGTACCTCACATGGCAACGATTGGTCGATTCCTTGGAATTGTACTGGGACCAAGAGGAAAAATGCCTCGACCAGTACCCCCCAACGTTGATCCCGCTGCAATAGCAACAGGATTGGAAAGCACAGCCATAATTAGAAGCCGTGATAAAGTTACATTCCATACTATTGTTGGTTCTCGTTCCCAATCTGAAGAAGATATCTCTGCAAATGCTATGGAAATGTGGAAGCGTGTAACTTCAAAATTAGAAAGAGGCGCTGGTAACATTCGTTCCCTATACATCAAGACTAGTATGGGCCCTTCTGTAAAAGTGGAGGTTGAAGCATCATGATTCCTAAGGCAGCCAGTTGGAAGAAAGACACCGTTTCCTCACTAGTGGAAATGCTTCAGCAAGACGGGGTATTTGGGGTTGTAGATACGACAGGAGTGCCAGCTACAGCAATGCTTGGTATGAGAAGAGAGCTTAGAGATCGTATGACAATGATGATGGCCAAAAAGAGCCTTTTCCGTCTAGCTTGGAAAGAAGTAGGATATGACCTTACAATGTTAGAGGAGATGATGAGCAAGGCTGAACAACCAGTCATTGTACATACCTCAGTACTAAGCCCATTCCAACTTTTCAATGAATTGGAAAAAACCCGTACTGGACGTTCAGCCAAGGCTGGAGATATTGCCCCTGAAGACATCATTGTTGAAATGGGAGAAACTGATTTCGCACCAGGCCCTATAGTTGGTGAATTATCAGCTGTAGGAATTCCTGCAAAAATCGACAAAGGAAAAGTCATTATCCAAAAAACTGTTACTGCAGTCAATAAAGGTGAAGAAATACCCGTTGAATTAGGTTTAATGTTAGATAAACTTGGAATCAAGCCTATCGAAATTGGAATTATCCTCTGTGGTGCTGTTCAAGATGGAGTGCTAATGCCACCTGAAAATCTAGACCTAGACCTTGATGGCTTCCGTAGTAATATTGCCCAGGCAGTGTCAGCATCCTTCAACGTAGCTTGCAATATTCGCTGGTTCACTCCAGAAACTATGAACACACTCATATCAAAGGCAAAGAGTGAGGCACTCTCTGTTGCTGTTGAGGCTGGAATTACAAATAGTGAAACCATGCCTCTATTCATCTCCCGCGCTAACTCGCGGGCAATGGCCCTAGCAGGCCAATTAGATTCCTCAGCACTCGACGAAGAATTGTCGAGTATGCTTGGGGCTACAGCAGCAGCTGTCGCCTCAGCACCAACCGAAGCCGCTCCTGAGGAAGAAGCGGTGGAAGAAGAGGCTGAGGAGGAAGAAGAGGATGCCAATTTTGGCGGACTTGGAGACCTATTTGGTTAAAAGGAAGTGAAAAAAAATGGAATATGTATATACTGCAATGTTGTTGCATTCGGCTGAGAATGAGATCAATGAGAAGAATGTCGGTGCGGTCCTAAAGGCCGCAGGCGTATCTGCTGACGACGCACGTGTGAAAGCACTAGTCGCCAGTCTGAGTGACGTTGACATCGGTGAAGCAATGAGTGCTGCTATAGCAGCACCTGTTGCGGCCGCTCCAGCTGCCGCATCTGCCGCTGCAGACGCTGCTCCCGCTGAGGAAGCAGCTGCTGAAGAGGAAGAAGAAGATGATGGCGCTGGCTTCGAGGGTCTTGGCTCTCTGTTTGGCTGAGTAACAAACAATCGATGAAATTCGCCCACCGCTATTCGCGGTATGCTAAGCAGTGTAGATGCTACTATACCTTGTTTTCAGAACTAAAGTTGGAAATCGATATGACTGAAACACTAGAGGGCTGGGTGTGAGCGTACCCCGTCATCTCAAAGTTGAGGCTTGCATCTCACCAACTGATGCAGTTCGAGCACTGCGAGAACTGGTGGTAGAGGCAAATTGGTCAGGTCGTAGAATACAAGGTAGTAGATTAGTTGACAGATGGGCCGTGATTGTTCCTTTAGCTCAGGGAGCTCGAACTATTGGTCTTGTAATTGAAAATGGACCTCTAAAAGATGTTGCAATGGAAGCATATAGCCATGTTCAAGGCTCCGCAGGAGCATTGACTGTGATTGAATGGTTGATACCAAACCATCTTGAAGAAGAGTGGCGAGTTCTGTTTGCACAATGGACTGCGAGACTTCCCAAATGTCCATGGAAATGGTCGTTTGGCCAACGATCCACTATTGGATTTCTATTACCTGTTTGGGGGCGCTCAAAGAAAACGTTCAGAAAACAAGGAATTAACACCAAAAAAGGGGCCTGGCCAGCCTCTGATTTACCTGATTGGCCACCTGAAAATTGGGAAGTAGTGGATGAAGAAGAGTGAATCACCTTCGGTGTCACATTGATAACTTAGGAGCGGCCCACCTAATTTGAGGTGAGGGTTTGTCGTTGTCCGAGAAGTTGTTCGGCTCGCAAAGAGCAATCACTATCTGGGTAGTTTCAGTAGTCTTTGCCATCGTATTCCCTGCCTACTTTTCTGTGATGGCTAATAGTGCTGATGCTACTGGTGGTGGGGCAAGTGGTGCAAAAGCCAGATGGCAAGTAAATTTCATTCAAGATAATTTGACTTCAGAAGAAACCATGAACTTAGGTGATGGGGAACAAGGAGATTACTACTTTGATTTAGAATCAGATATGATGATTGGATATGTTGAGATTACTGTTAGCTGCAATGATAATGATGAACCGGGACCGGGGCCAGGTATGGACGCCGTTGATGTAGAGACGGATTTCTCAGGAGTTTCAGGAACACCTGATGATGAATCTGCATCTGGAAGTTGTAATGGGGTTGCTGCTGAATTTTCAATACAAATTACTCCAGAATTCAATGGTGAGGGATATATTGCTGATGGCGTGACTAAATCTGAAATAGAAGCAAAATGGAACGATAATGGCAGTGGAAGAGGAGAATGGCTGACATCAGTTACAATGGATGTAAATACAATTGGTCCAGCTGGATTGGTGGGGGGAGTAATAGACAGTGATGAAGATGTTACAGTATCTTGGAGAGCAGTGCTATACACCCTTGATATTACAGCAGTGGCTGAAGAACTCTGAAGGTGAAATAAGTGGCACTCATCGGATTCGATGAATATCACATGGGTTCCTCGATGGCAAATCCTGAGGCTGACGGCCTCTCTTCACTTGCTTCTATTTTAGAAAAAGGAAATCACGAACTTGAAATTATCAAATCTGAATATGATATCAGTGAGCATCTTCCGTGGGATGTAGTTGTGATACCATTTCCCAAAGAGCGATTCTCTGTGGAAGAAATGATGTCTCTTCAATCACATCTAAGGAGTGGTAAATCTGTGCTACTTTTAGCCGAATGGGGCGATTTGTTTGGACACGTAGATTATCTAAACGAATTTACAAAACCATTTGGCATTGAAATTCAAAAAGATAGAGTCACTGATCATCAAGAGAACGTTACTCAGAAAGTTGAACTAGGAGGTATTGTTCTTGGAGAGGAAGAAATTCCCCATTATGTCAGGGTGACAAACTTTTCTTCACACCCAATTACTTCAGGCATTAACGAATTGATTTATTTCTCTGGGTGTTCTCTTCAAGTTAGCGAACCTGCAGTTTCTGTTGCAGCCACATCTCCTTCTTCCTTTGGGGACTTAGACTTAGATTCAGAATTAGATGATGATGAAATTCAAGGTGAGCTTACAATAGCTGCGGCAAGTGAAATGAGCGGCCGATTATTTGTAATTGGTGACAGTAATATCGCTGCCAATGGATATATTGAACAAGGAGATAATTCGAAATTTATGCAACAAGTAATAGATTGGTTGGCTTTCAAAATTTGAATCCAAAATTTTCTTCATGATAATGGAGTACTAAGTATCATAACGTAATGTCTTGTCCGATAGACATGGCTGCAACTTTTTTTGCAATGATGGTGCTAACATTTGCTTTAATCTTGATGATTGGTAGTTTTCTAAAAATTATCAGGCAATGGGAAGGTGCCGTTGTATTTCGACTGGGTGTGTATAAAGGTGTTTTGAAACCCGGAATTCGATTTGTAATTCCATTCTTTGACCGGTTGGTTAGATGGGATCTTAGAATGCTTACCAACGATGTCCCTGGACAATCAGTGGTTACCAAGGATAACATATCTCTAAGCATTGATGCTGTTGTATTCTATCGGGTAAGAGATCCTGGGGATGCTGTCAACAAGGTCACCAATGCCCGCGCATCAATTGGTATGGCAGCAATGGGTGCTCTGAGAGATGTTGTTGGATCAGTGCCACTCGATACTGCACTCCAAGAGAGAGAAGAAGTTGCTGAGCGCATTCGTAGTAACCTAGATGATGCAACAGATCCTTGGGGTATCCACGTACTACACGTTGAATTGACAGATATGCAACTTCCTCACGACTTGACTAGAGCAATGGCGAAGGAAGCTGAAGCTGATAGAGAGGCAAGAGCCAGAGTCATCAAGGCGGGGGCAGAGAGAGAAGCCGCGTCTAAGTTAGCAGAAGCGCAGGAACTATTCGCCCGATTCCCTGCATTAATGGAACTACGACGTTTGCAAGTTCTTTCTGAGGTTGGTGCGGAAAATAATGCCACTCGAATAATGATGCTACCTGATACAATTCTAGATTTTTCTAGCGGTCCTTTAGGTGAATTCTTGAAAGGAGGTGGTAAGTGATGGCTGTAGAAGACATGATGTTTGAGTTATGTTGTGGCGTTGCTGTTGGATTTTTTGGGGCACTTATGATCCTTGGATTGAAAGCAGCGGGTGGCATGTTTGCTGCTTCAGGAGGAGAGCCCACTGCCCACCCCCCACGCGGTACTTGGCCACGTAGAGGATGGATTGCTGTTCTAGACCAATACGAAAGGGCAGTAAAATTCCGTTTTGGAAAATTCAAGAAGGTGAATAACGTCGGAGTTGCTTTCCGCTGGCCAATTATAGATACGTTCCTAGCTGTGGACATTAGAGATCGGCCAGAAAACATCCCTGGTCAAATTTGCATTACTCGTGACAATGTAAGCATCAAAGTTGATGGAGTTGTATACTGGAAGGTAATTGATCCTGCTAAGGTAGTATTAGCTGTCAGTGATCCTGCAAGTGTTATTCGTCAAGCAACAATGTCAGCACTACGTGTTGTAATTGGAGAATACACCTTGGACGAATTACTATCTAAGCGAGAAACCATAGCACATAGAATGGAAGATGTACTGGATAACTTCAGTCGGCCACTTGGAATAGACATCTCTCGAATCGATATCACAGATGTGGTGATTCCCAGCGACATGCAACGTGCAATGGCTCGAGAAGCAGAGGCACAAAGAGAGCGTAGAGCAAGAATTCGAAGGGCAGAAGGTGAAGTTGAGGCTGTTAAGAACCTAGCACATGCAGCACACACACTAGCAAAGAATCCAGAATTACTAGAACTTCGCAGACTTCAGACTGTTGGAGAGTTAGGGATGGAACAACATACTCTAATCTCACTTGTTCTTCCTTATGATTACGGCAACCTAGGTGGTGGTAAATCACGCACCCCTATAGATTACAGCGATGATGAAAATACTGCATTCTTGGATTCAATTAAGGTCCAAGATATTGAAGTTGTTGAGGCTAATGTTGTTGAAGAAGAGCCTGTTACTGAAGTACCACCAGAGCCTGAAACGCCTGCACAGTTAGATGTGCCTCCGGCACCTGATTTTGGTGATTTGGAATAGATATTTGCAAATGATTCGATTTAAGGCTCATCCCCCTGAATCAGGCAAGGGTAGCTCACACTTTAGCATGAATTTTGATGATTGCTCCATCTTCTAATTCATAATCTGCACCAACTATTCTTCCAGTTCTTGCATCTGATGCTCGAATAAATCCATCACCCAAATCTGTATGAACAGCGTAAGCTAGACCCTTAGCAGTAGTTCCGCTGGGTACTAGAAGTGCATCGGGAAGGACTCTTCCATCCCCATCAGCCCAGTGTGTTTCATCTTGAACAGGAAATGCGACGATTCGCTCAAGTCTCTGATATACTACTTGTGTAAGCAAGTCATTAAGACCCGTGCCCCCTAATCTTTGAAGCCTATCTGCCAATTCGGAAAGGCCTTTTTCCTGAGCATCGTTCAAATTAGCATTAGGATCGACTCCGAATTGTATTTCTCCTGGAGTGTATGTTATCACTCCAGATTTTGATGCTCTTCTTAGAGCCAATTCGGATTCTGCGCTACAAGGAACAAATAAACCGCCGGTTGATTCAATTTCATTCTTCAATGAAGAAAATGTGCCTTCATCGGCAATATCGGCTTTGTTTGCAGCCACATATAAAGGAAATAACTGGCGACGAATGGTGTCTGATAATGAACGCCTTTCTTCAGAACCCCATACATTAATTGTAGGCAATTCTGTATTTTCTCTCCGGAAAGAATCCATTGAAAAAAGTACATCATTATGAGATGCCCCAATACCTGTCAATTGGTCATGAAGGAAATTAACCAATCCTGATTCGCCTTCAGTCTGAATTCTACGTATTGCCTTATCCCAGCCGTTGGAAATGATTCCATCAATCCAGGCAGCCAACTCTTCTACCAAGAATTTGTATTCATCCTCGGGCCTTGACCCTCCCGAACCAATTGGATTACCCTCAATATCAGTCCCACCTGAAGCATCTACCACCTGAATCAACGCATCACAACTTGCTAAATCTGAAAGGAATTGGTTTCCTCGACCCCTCCCTTGATGAGCGCCAGGAACAAGGCCTGCTACATCTACAAGAGTAACTGGCACCAGTCTTGAAAAATCATTACAAGCTCCTGTCCTTGGTTCGCAAATGCTGCCATCTCGTGATGAATCTACTTTTCTGCCACTACTCTCAATTTTATCTCGTAGTTCCTTACAAGCACATGGAGAATTAGTTGCAATATATGTGACTCCAACATTTGCATCAATTGTAGTAAAAGGATAGTTTGCGATTTCTACTGCTGTTTCGGTTAATGCAGCAAACGTTGTTGATTTACCGACATTTGGTTTTCCTACCAGACCTATGCGCATTGTGTTCCTTCCTAATCAATGAAATACATCTATTGAGATTGTAGGCGTTCAATCAGTTCCGCCTTCGTACCACTATCTGAAACTCCAAGTGATCTAGCTAAATCTACCAATTCGGCCTTGAGAAGACCTGAAAGGTTTGATGGAATTTCTACTTCTGTATCTTTGTCTTCAGTGCTTTCATCCAAAACAGCATCTGTAATATTTGCCAGTGCTATTCTGCCGATATTTTCTGAATTGCCTTCCATTGTAATTACTGTGTCATTTCCAGCACCTGCTGCAATTAGACTACGAATGGATGTTGAACCAGTGACAGTCATTGACACTGGCGCTCCCGTGGCCACTGGCCCACTATCAGACAACAAAGATCCTCTAAATGATCCCTGTAGCATATTTTGAGCGGCTAATATTCCTGACAGTACTATTCCATAGAACATAATTGCTGCAAATACCTCAACACCTGCTGCATCAGTTGCAACCACTCCAGCATCTTCCAAAGCAGATGTTACCTCTGCAGAGGATAATGAATGATTAACGTAATCAGCGATAAATTGAGAAGATGCATATCCTATGATTCCAACTGTGGAAAACCAAAATGCAATCTTGGTTTTTGATGAACTGAATAATGTGCGGCCAGATACGTGAGGGAATAATAGATGTGCTCCGCTTAGAGAAACCATACCAAAGACTCCCCAAATTGCTAGAGTATCTAGAGTTCCTGCAATATGTGCAAGTTCATTGCCACCTCCAAATGCAGATATGGATGCAAATAGGCTTCCAAATGTTATTGGTATCAATAAAATAAGACCTAGCATTGAGAACTTTACTCCATGAGATTCCATTTCCCTGCCGCTTGCAGTCATCATTATATTGACTAAAGTTGCAATAATTGGTAGAAGTGATAGGGATGACAAAATTGCCACTACTGCTCTCATAAAATCCCCCATTTCTGGGACTGCTGCACTAGCACCTAACGGTGAGAAAGTTAGGAAAGTGCCGAACAAGGCCATGGCTGCGAGGGAGCGGCTCCAAAGTGGAACTCCTAGAGTTGAAGGAACTGCATAATGGACAATAGCAAGTGTTTGTGAGAATAGCCAGCCACCAAATAGAACCTTTACCAACAGCCAAGATAATGTGTGATTTTCTCCACTAAGTAGTATCATTGCAACAGGACCAAGCCAAATGAATGCAGCAAAACCCATCACAATAAACCACTGTGAAATCATTACTGGTGAATTAGATTGGGACATTGTCAAGAGATGATTGATGAATAATGGTAATGCTAATAATGTTAGGAAAATGTAGTATATTGGAGGTAACTCAAACCAATTGCTATCACCAATTAAATCGGTGTGTGCAAGAATCAAACCAACTGCAACCACAGCACTCCAAGCGAAGGCAAGCAATGCTGTAGTAGCTTCATTCGCCATTCGCCCATTGGAAAGACGTGCTTGTACAACAAAACCTGAAGCTATTAGCATCATTGAAAGAGCTCCAAAAGCAGTAACGACATGAACCGCCGCAGATGCTTGGGCAGCACTTGGTGAATAGCCGATTGCCCCTAATGAACTCAATGCTGATGGCTCATAAACCGTCCAAAGATTGAGGAATGTCAATGTTGCTGCAATAATAAACCAAAATATTCCATGGGCAAACCAAGTCTTTGCCCCACTACCTGCACGATCTTCCATTAAATCGGCTGCTGGGCCAAGTCCTTTGCCTAGCATGAATACAGACATATCTCTAGCAAACGAGCCAAACGGTCCTAGGCCGCGTGCTGCAAGAAATCTGACAAATAATAACCAAACAACGTATGTGATGAATATAGTTCTAACTTCCATTTAATCACCTCACTCAGCAATGCTCTCCCCAACTAATAACGCTACCAATGAACCCAATCCTAGGAGGACACCAGCAATGAAAAACCAAACCAAACTGTTACCAAGTTCGCTGAATAAAGGCAACACATCACCAAGCCCCGGGAAAGGATGGCTTGGGAATAAAACACCATAAAGAATCATGAAAGCAAGTGCTCCTACAATACTCATCGTCCATATAGCAGTTGAAGATGCTGGTTCACTATTTCCTTGTGTCATTTCTGGTAGTTCTGTCACATTATCACCATAGATTGCCTAAAGGCAATCTCTCCGAGTTCAAAGTTGTCCTTAAGCATTAGCCGACAGAAGGATGCAAAATTATGGAGACATTAGAGACTCTTCTGTGCTCAATCTTCGATTCAATCCGGTACCCAAAGGTATTGGAATTTCACAATCTAATTGTATCTCTGATGACCAAATTTTCTGACATTCACATGAAAGTCCTTCAAATTCTAGAATGTCAGATGATACTGAATATCTCTCAATTGCTGCAGCCACCTCTTTATCGCACTTACCACAATTATGGGCACCCCTAGATTTCCCCGCGGCTGTTGGATGTACAATTAAGCGATTCTCGACGGGATGGACCTTGCGAATCATTTCAACCAACGACCAAAGCCAAGGTGGTCGATACTCTCTGTTGCGATACAGTCTGTCAACTATAGTGTTGCGCTGGATATTCATTGGATTTACACTAATCTCATCAGAATGAGGGGCCACTTGTTGAATCCAATCAACACAATGGTGAAGGGCGTCCCCCTCTGACATGAATGGGGGTTTGAACAAAAGGTATGTCTTGACTTCCAATTCATTTGCCCTCAGTGTTTCTACAGCGCGATGCCATTGTTTGGTAGAAAATCCCTTGTTACAATGAAATTTTAGGACCTCGTCATCGTATGCCTCAAGGCCAATCGCTACCACACAACCAGGATGTCTTTCAGCAACCCAAGCCATCTTTTCTGGAGTGCACATTTCGGCCCGAGCTTCAACGATCAAGCGAAGCCCACGCTCATGAGTTTCACGAAGAATTGCTTCTTGCCATTCGGGGGGATTTTCACGGTCTTCAAAGAAAGTTCCTGACGTGTAAATTTTAATGAGTTCTGAACCTTCAAAATCATTTGTTTGACGCTTTGCTTCATTCCATTGTGCCATCAAATCTTCAAAACTAACATCATCCCTAACATCATTGAAATATCCACAAAAAGTACATCCTGATTTCCACCACCAAACGCAACCCTTCGTACGGAAAATTACAGTAGTTGCTTGACAATAAGAACCATCAGGAAGACGCTCGGGCGTAGTATAAACTACTGCAGGTTCATTTGCATCCCATGATTCTCTCTTTCGAATGGAACCGGGGGTATTCTCAGGGGCTTTGACTAAATGGTGAATTTTTAGTGGTGGATTGTCACTTTGAATTATTCCAAGAGTGTGAGAATTGTTGCTGTCTGACATTTGCACCGATACAAGCGGTAAGCAATCTACAAATGAACCCTCGGATTTTGTTTATAATGGATAAACAATATTTTGTTCGATTAAAATCAACCATATTACCATATAATTGTTTATTTTATCTAGGTGTTCGGTTATAGGCTGAAACGGCCTCGCGCAACACATGGAGGCACTCACTACGAAATTGCCATCGCCTTACGTTGAGGGGTTATCTGAAGATGAGAAGAATTCTTGGAAAGGCTGGTATTTCTTTGACTGGGCCAATCAAGCCTACGCACTTACCGTGATGACAGTCATTGCACCGGCAGTGATGGCAAACTTGTACAACAAGGCGACAGGGACACAAACCGGTGATTCATTCTATGCATTTGTACTCACATTCTCTATGATTTTCGTCGTCTTGACTGCACCTGCGTTGGGTGTGATTGCAGATCGGATGCCCATCAAGAAAAAGTTGCTGAAATGGTACACGGTCGCTGGTATCGCATTTACGGCACTCATGGGGGCTGCACCTTACTTTGGTTCTGATGGATACATCGTTCTCGCTGTGATGTTTACCATCGGTACAATCGGATTTACCGGTGGTAATGTCATCTATTACTCATTCATGCCTTATTTGGGGAAGAGGGAAGATCAGGATAAGGTATCAACATGGGGGTACATCTATGGATTCATGGGTGGATCAATGCTGCTCATTTTCCATCTAATCATTCTGATGGGGCCATTCGATTGGGATATGGATTTCAAACTGGCTGTTGTCTTTGTAACCTCTGCACTCTGGTGGTGGGGCTTTGGAGCGCTGATGTTCAAGTGGACACCGGAACCAGATATTAAATCCACAATGGAATGGGAAGGTTTGGGTAATGGCCATTTATCGAGATTTGTGGGTGCCGCAAAGATTGCTTACAAACAAGTAATTCAAACAGCTATTGAAATCAGGAAATTCAAGGTACTTGCATTCTTCTTAGTTGCCTATCTACTGTTCTATGATGGTGTGAATACCATCGCTAGCATGGCTAGTGCCTTCGGAGAATCCGTATTGCGCCTCAATCCGAGCATGAATGTCATGTTGTTATTGACGGTAAACGTCGTTGCTATACCAATGACATTCGTCTTCGGCAAATTAGCTGAGAAGAAGGGGACGAAATTTGCACTAATGTTGGCACTACTGATCTATTGTGCGGTATCTGTCACAGCAGCCGGCTTTGCACCATTGGAACTGGAAGGGGAGGACGACGCTGAACGCTATGATTTCCAATTCGAATGGAATGACGAGACGGGCGAATATGAAATGAAAACCCTGTATAATCGAGGCTACGAAGGTTGGATTGCTGAGGATTCAGAAGGTGATGCTGCCTTCCG